>Ga0194133_10005443_pt1 | contig 16198 bp, 9 predicted proteins | sample TA2KigOf40mmetaG_FD_155448 | JGI IMG/M metagenome (GOLD analysis project Ga0194133, IMG submission 155448) | Freshwater microbial communities from Lake Tanganyika, Tanzania - TA2015055 Kigoma Offshore 40m | ecosystem: Environmental > Aquatic > Freshwater > Lake | place: Tanzania: Lake Tanganyika...
CCTACTCAATAAAAGTATTATGAGCATCCTTAAATACCTTGCGTTTCTTTTATAAGAACTGGGGGGCCTTAAGTACTCATAGACTCAGAGATAGGAGTTACAGAAGTTTATCGCCCCTTACATGACTCTAAGCGACACGACCATGCTTGTCACTTAAGTTCAGTAAGTCTACATATATTTGAAAGGGACTAAAGAAACTTTAACTATGAGTTGATCTTTATCTTCATCTCCAAGTGATGATTATCAATTAAGATTGACTAAAAGTTGCTGAAAACCAAGTCAAGGGATTTTAGCTTTATTAAAATACATCCTGCATAAAAACAAGTTTTCTTTTGTTAATATAAAGTATTTAATCTAAAACAAACATTTAGTTAATTCACCCAATCAGTTAGAATGTTTGAGTTACTTCAAAATGATTGAAACAATCAAGAAGTGAATGGATAAGGAAGAAGCTGTTGCCTATAATTAATAATCAAATTATTTTAAAGGCTTCAAAGATGAAGTAAATAGAACTTGAATAACATGTAATTCAAGTGATGGACCACTTTACCTTTAAACAATGAAAATTCACTTCAACTGATGAAAGTCACCCATCGGGTGAAAAAATATCTGGGACAAGATGTTTTACATTCAAACACAAACAGATCATTGTTTAGAGTAAGAGGCTTTCTGACATGACTATTTTTCTATTGGAAATTTTGAAATGAAACATGTGATATTGATAATAACAATAATCCCATCTAAATTGGAACAAAATATTAAAGTATCAAATCGTGTTGATGTAAGAATAGGATTATACAGAAAAATAACAAATGGAAGCTTATCCATGGAACAATATAAACAAAAAAATAAAATAAAATGGTTCCATATATTATCAATCAATTTTGCTGTTGAACCACCTGGAACATCAATTTATTCTTCTGTTTCAGCACTAAAACATTATCTTTTATAACCCAGTATATAGTTTAGAAGAGAATATTTCTCTTTTTGAGAATTTGCTTTTGAGGTGTTTTCACTTCCTCCAAGATACGGAAGGAGGTAAAATCCAAACCCAAAATGTTTTTAGTGTAAAGAAAAACCAAGACCAGAAAAAATGCTTCAACATTTAATATATTTATATACAGTGGAGGAATAGGAGAACAAAAAATTTCTCTGAACAATCTGAAAGGTCAAAGTACCAAAATTATGTGAAAATAGATTTTGTAGTATTGTTTCTTCATCTAAAACAAGACTCACACAAAAATGAACAGAGGTTGTAAAAAAGAAAAGCAATAATGGCACTGATTTAAACTAAATGTTCATAAGATACAAACTTGGCCCAAGCAGAATTTAAAAACGTGAGAAGCTCGATGCAAACACAATTTGATTATGTTCTAAGATGTTGGCTTTGGAACAAAACCTCGAAAATGAGTTTAGCCCTTCGTGCTACAATTGCCAGCTTGATTATTTGTACAGTATTAAGAAAAGAGCTCAAACAGACATAGGCAGAAATCCTAGTTTTCTACCTTGCCTTGAACCCACCCAAAAGTCCCCAGGTCAGGCAATCAGTTACAGTGACAAACCTTGATGAAACCTGATGAAGAAGATATTCTCTTGTCATTCTTACTCTTGCAAAAAAATTTACATGTATTGATAATAGTAAAAAAACAACACACAAACATTAAACATATTTCATTTCAATTTGGGATTATTCAAACTGACAAAAAAAGTAAAAATGATTTACCTGAAACAAGTAATGGATTTTTTATGGAAATTATGTTGTCCTAGAAAATAGGTACTTATTGTATCTATTTTTATGTAGAATAGGCCCTCAAGAAACTTCTTTTCTTCTTCTTCATTAGAATGTAAATGTGAATAGGTTTATTTTCTTCAAAAGAAGTTAAACAGTGTTGCCAAAGCCTTTTTTTGGTGCAGACAATCGATCAAGGCTGTTGTTTCACGGATACTTCAATGAAAGGGATCATGAATTGTATTGGTTTCTATTGTTAGACTGAAAAAACCACCTGAGTCAACAACAAAGTGAAGTTTAAAAAAGAGTTGCACCTGTTTACAAAGATTTCATTTTGAAAAAAACTTTCATGAAGTGATGTTGATATATTTTTTAATCATTCATTAAAAAGGCATGGATGTGTCATGGTTGGCAATTCCTTTTTTTCAATAACACCAGCTGTATAAAAGTAGCTATAAATTTCCAAGTTCAGCCTCAACAATCTTTAAATTTGGTTGCAAAATATCCCTGCTTCCCTAATAAAATTTAAAAGATTTCATGCAGCGATTCTTAATAAAAAGTTGTTCATCAAGAGACAGTTGGTTGATTGATGTTCAAGTCTGTTTTGCCAGAGTATGTTGACTTTTAAGCAACAATTTTGCATGGTTACATAAGTCTATAGTCCTTTAAAACTGTTCGAAACTTTAGATTTGAAAGTTGATTTCAACTAACACCCATAAATTCTTGTTAAGGAAATGACCTTGGGAAATTATCAATAAATTAAGGCTATTTGTATTTGTATTTAGAGCAAAGGCCTTCGTCTAATACAATTGACATCTCAGACAAAAATATTTTCCTTTTAAATGGCTTCAAAAATCTTTTGGCTTATGATCCTACCTCTTTTTATCATTGAAATTGGCAAGTAAGGTGCGTCGGGAGTAGTCAAACCAAAGGCGGAAACTGCGAGCGTAGTAGAGATGAAGGTGGAGAGCAAAAATCCCAGTAAAGACCTTCCCAATCAAGAAAAGAATCAATACTGAACTGTTAATTGATGGGAAACAGGGGCTTTGTATACAAAAATAAAAGGTGGATCGGATCAGAAGGATTGGATCAAGAAAATAACGGACCTCTTAGAAGAGGGTGAACTGAAACAGCAGGAAGAATGTGTGGGAATGAAAATACAGGCAGCCTGTTTGGAATGACTTTACATTGCAATGAAAGAAAGACAAACTAAAAGCCGCCTGTTTGAAAAGACTTAGAGCTTTACAAAAGTGAAAAATATCATAGAGCAAAAAAGAGGAACTTTGAGCGTGTACCATGATAAAATCATAAAGACAAAAATACAAATTCCATACCAGAAAAAAAAGTCAAGCAAATAATTTCACCTTGCTTGCTTTCAAAAACCATTCCTTGATCCTCAAACCAAGTTTGTCACTAAAAGGCAGATAGAAATGATAAAATGGTTTATTCCTAACAGTGAACCACGTTGACATTAATTCCTTCGTACCTTTAACATATATCCAGCAACCACAAAATAACATATTTTTTATCACCTCATGTTGCGTCTGGATTGTTTTTCCAATTCTAATTGTTTGCTTACATGGAAAATGTGGAATACAAAAAGTCACTATTGGCAAAAACAAGTTTCTGTTTGACGTCTATTAAGCCAACTATTTTGAGTTCGCTTTTACAACTCTTCAAAAGTGCTGTCCCAATTTGTCATTAACTTTGACTCGTTTGTTTGTCCTAAACCCAGAAGATTATGATAAAAGTTTGAGAGAAAATTTTCCTTGCCACCTGATACAAAATGCCTATTATTAAAGCGACAGAATTTAGATTGATTCTCAACACACTAGGGAAAAAGTAAAGCAAAAAGTTTATGATTATAATAATTTAAAGTAACAATTTCTTAGAAATAAGAAAAAGGATTATTTGTGCCACGACCAAAAAACAGAGGTCCATAATACACCTATCAGCCTGAATATACCACAAAACATAAGTTTTTGTTCATAAGTTGGCCAAATGTTGCTTAGTTCAAAAGTGGAAACTTAGTGTGCTTCAAAAAAAAAGGTTTCTTGATGTTGTGCAAAATTTCATGCATTAGAAAAACACACAAAACAGCAATAATTCAATATTTTTACTCCTTCTAAAAAATACAATAATATCAGAAACTGAAAAAATAACAAGAAGAAGTAGAAAGCTTGTGTTGAGAACTTAATTTCTAACATTAAATCAAGTGAATGTGAAAAGTGTTGACTTTACAAAAGTTCGTTTGACTGAAAGTTGTGTCTTATGAGTCACTTGAATAATAATAAAGTATCTGCACAGCAATCAATCCTGAGTGACTGAGATAATCATCTCATAGAAATGATTAATAAAGGCAAATCAAGGGGTCAAATATTTTGCCCAGATTGAACCCCAGTCTCATAGTTCTCAACCAGTTGTTCTAACAGTGAGCAACAAGTCTCAAATACACCTTGATCCACACATATTAATCAAACATATCCAATCATAAGGTGATTGGTAGATTGAAATCCAAGATAATAGATAATCAGATGTGAAGAAAAGATTTACTAGGCAACTGCCTCTTTACACTCCCGATAAAAACTTTCATCTTGTCTTAATTCTTTTGATGAAAAATGGCTACAGATCTTACTTTTTCTGAACAAACGTCTCAATTTTCATTTTTTTGTTTTCAAAATAGGGACTAAATGAGCTTTTTATGTTCACATCATAATCACTTCCTCACTTTTTTCCAATGAATATAAGTAACTCTGTTGCCTAATAGAAAGAGCAGTTACATCTGGAGCTAAAGGTCTGAGGTACAAATCCCACTTGGGCAAATAATTTCTTTCTTTCTCAACAGTATAGTGAGAATTGGAAGTGGAAGAATGGGCAAGACTGGAGTTCCATAGATTTCAAAAGTTAAAAATCTTTAATATTGTTTTTCCAATTTAACATTACTTTGAAGTTCTATGCAAATTATTCAACAAAACACACATCTTTAATGACCAGATCTAGCAATGAAATTCACAAGTATAATGCGAGGAATTTATTGAAAATATATTTTCAAATTCTTTGGTGTATTTTAGGGGAAAAGAAGCCATAAAGTTTGTCAAGACTTCTTATGAAGTGAAATTTGGCTAAATTATGTGCCTTTTCACTATCACATTTCTGGTTGGGTAACTTTGATTAAAAATCTTAGATAAAAAGCATATGGTTGAAAATCCTTGCAAATGTAAAAAATATGTAAGTAATTCTACTTATGCTTTCCTTTCCACTATGTTTCCCAAAATTACCAATCACTTACAAAAATAATTTTAGCCTTGACTTTTGATTTAATTACATGGTAGAACGTGTCAGACTCTAATAATGGTGAAATAATGAGACTCTTTATCAAAGCTATTCTGATAAAACATTGTGTTTTGCAAAAAATCTTCAATAATTAGAAGAGAAATCAAGTCATAACATTGTTACAGTATTGTTACCACCGAACTGAAATCAAGCTTAATTTTGTCTCCTTCTTATGAAACATATTGTATTGTGATATTTTGTGGTTAATTAGTCCAAATTTAGCTCAAAAAAGGTCGTACTACAACTTCTTGTGCATTTTCATTTGACCCCTGCAATTTTATTCTACAAACTCTTGTGCATTTTCATTTGTCCCCCTGCGATTTTATTCGTACTGAGTGTGCTATTTTAAAAGGTTTATTCAGACCTGGGAACAAAATCCAGTTTTTGCACTTTTCATGAGTATCAATCAATCAATCTTATCAAAGGTAGAGAATAAAAGAGGATTTCCATATCAGATGGAATATCTTTTATCTACTATTTAAAAGTGTGATGAAAATTAATAAATTCTTCTTCCTGCACTGCATTTTTAAATGTACTTGAAATCCTTGAAAGATATATTAGCATATGAAAAAAGTCTTTAATCAAAATATTCAAAGGCCCTATTGAAATTGAAATTGATTTATTAGACCCTATTTTTAACATTGTTGAAATAAAACTTTTTAAGTGTCTTACTAATATCATTCAAAAATACTTTAAACTCATGCATGGGGGTTAACAACAGTGAGACCATGGAGACTTGTGTACTCAAATGTTGATTCTTTCAAGGAAAAAACTGGCTCTTGGGAATGCAACCCTTTTATCATGTTTAATTGCTCCACCTGGTGAAAAGAAACCTTGGCATTTAAGTACTCGTTTATGCTGGTGGTGGAGAAAAAGTAGGATGTTTTCTTTAAATCAATGTAGTGATGTCATGATGAAAACATTCTCCCTCCCTGAGATTCGAGAGGTCTGACCTTAACTCTGAGTTTTCTATCTCACCCGTAAGAATGAAACACGGAAAGTAACATAAACATGCTTTATTTTTACCTTACTTGACAATGATGATAAGATCAAACAATAGGTTAACGAACAGCAGAGTATTGAGAAACAATCTGTCCAGAAACACATTTTCGTATAGGTGTTGTATAGTCAAAAGGTGATGTAAAACTCCAATACCAGTCTAAAATGGAGGTCTGCTTTAATACTTTTTGCATTCAGGCTGTTTGCTTCAAATTACGAAAAAGGGGTTCTGTGAGTAATGGTTATAGGTGATTGGATTTCTTATTAAGTATTTTTAGGAGTGGCTGTTATTTTGCATTAAATTTAGGAAATGACAGTTGCAGATCAAAAAGCAAATAAAGGTTTTTTATGGACACAGATGTGGGTTTCATTCTAATGATTAAGTTTGATCACTTTTCTTGAATGATTAGGGAATGAAAAATAGCTTTGGATAAAAGTACACGTATTGTTATTTGCCGACTTTCTCTCACTACTGTCATTATTAATAGTGTGTCTTTACTCAAAAAACAGGTTTCCCACCAGACTGCTTTACAAATGAGAGGGAACATCAGAGTTTATTAAGGTAAAGATATGGTTGGCTATAGGTTGTAGTTCAACTTAACATCAACTTAAAAGGAAATCAAGGCGAGGAGATCAGACATCAAGACATAAAATACTTACTGTTTATTTGGGGAAGAAGAGGGTTTATATACATTAAATGCAAATCCATGAATCAGGAAGTCCAAAAGTTGTGGCAGTCAGAGTTGACGATCAACTTACTATTGGAAATGGAAAAGAATGTGGCGAGCATAAGAAGGGAATAGGAAGCAGTGTTACCAAAGGATAATATCAGATTAAAGCTCTTGAAAACAAAAGGGTGTGTTGATCAAAGGATCATTAAAAGTCATTGAGTAGATCCTTAAAAGATTTTAAGTATGAAAATTTAACTTTAATTGAAAATATAGTTAAAGACGGTAAAGACTGAAACTTTGAATCTCACAAGTCACCTTAATCAGAGTGGTTTTAAATGCCAACTAATTGCAGTTTATGGTGAAAAACTCCTGATATGGCTGTGGATATTCTTAAGATCAGATATTCTCTTTCAGTCGCATTTCCTAGCTTTGGCAACTCTATTTTTCCCAGAAGTTAAGCTACAGCAACTGCTCTAACCTTTTGAATGATAGCCTCATTTGTTCACACTGAAAATTGTATAGCTTTAATAAAACCCTTAGAGAATTGATGAATGTGTCAACAAAGTTGTTGCTTCAAGACACGATTTGATGAATATTATTGTCAAGCTTTTGGCATATTGACAAACGTTTTTCTTTTAGCCCTGTCTTTAATGAATACCAAAGACAAGGAAATTCTTTGAATAACTCCTCATTGGCATCCTGAACATGGATCATTGTGGGAAAATAAGCTTTCTAGACACAAAAAAGGAAAGTGCAAAATCATTTAATGAAAAAAAAATTTCTCTAACCTCAAAAAAGGATGGAAACAACAGTTATTTTTTTCCAATACAATCATTTATTATTCTTAGGTTAAAAAAATGTTTGAAATTAGAGGACTTGGAACAGAAGTATTTTTTTCTTCCTCTTTAAGTGACATTCTGTATTTTCTGTCATATTGAAATGAAAGCTGTTGTCGTAGGAATATGGAGCACAAACAAACTCTTCATGTCTGTTAGAGGAAAAAGAATATGTTGTCAGTTCTGAGAAAAAAAACAATCACATTTGGTTAGATATGAAATAAATAAATATGACGCCCAAAAAGCTTTGGCCTTGTCCCAGAATACAAAAAAAAACTTTTTTGACAACCTTATTCTTTCATTGTAATAAAGAGGTAAGAAAGTAGGTTCTTTGGAAAGACCCTTCAATCATCACAATTCATCAATTAAAAGTACATAAACCAAACAAATAGGTCTTGCTTACAAGTATTTTTCAATAGAAAATAATTTCAGATAAATTGGATATTTGATGGAAAAAGTATCTTTTTAAGGTGATATACAAAAAACAACCATTAGAGGTAACAGCATTTGACTTTGGGCAAAAAGTATGAAACCTGAATATTTCTTTTAACATTGAATTGATTGCCTTAGGTAACTTAAATGTCTAAAGCAAAAAGCTAAATATTTTAATTACAAAATTTTGAGATATTTTAAATTTGAGTTTAATAAAACTGACAAAAAAATTTCTTGTCCTTAAATTTCAAAAATATAAGGTGACAAAAAAGATTTTTTTTAAATTGTTTCTAAACTTCACAAAAATACCTACATTTTAGATTGACTGTAGTTATGTAAAAACTTTGACAGGACAAATTTGCATGTTAGTTATTACCTCAAAATATGCTTTCATTCAAAAATTATACTTCCATTATTAGAATAGGTGTCATCGCAGCTCACAACTATTAAAACTTGCTGAAGATTAGGAGATTGGGTTTCGATCTCCAGTCTGGGCAGATCTCAGACCCCAAGATTTACCTTATAATAATCTAACGTGATGTTTAAACCCCATTCAGTATTGTTGGTTGTGCAGATCAATTGAACAGAATGAACTGATTCAATTATGAAAATACAAAAAACACTAGAATCATAAAAAACATTCTTAAAATTAACTCTATATTCAGATATGACCTTTTGACATGTTACCTCTACCTCTAAAGTCTCCAGTCATTACAGTCCTCATTCAGAAAAATTATCTTTTTATCACTTTCAATATGTATTTGAATTAGAGATGGGCCCTGACCTGACCTGGCGCTTACTTTTGTTAAGTAATAAATAAGAGGCAGACCCGCCTTTGACCCGGGTAATTTTTGATCCGAAAGGAAAAAAATTGATGTTTTTAGGCGAAATTTTCCAAACCCAAACCATAAATGGCTGACCCAACCCAACCCGGGTCAAAATTTTTTGACCCGGACCCATCACTAAATTTTTGAACCAATATGTTGGTTGTTTGATTGAAAAATAAAGTTTCTTTAAAAGCATCCCCTTGTTTTATTGAAAATAAAAACTCTCTTAACATTTGTGGGCAAATTAAAAAATAAATTGTGCGTTGCTGATCAAACATTCAGCCTAATTCAGAACAATACAACAACTGCATATGTGTCAACTTTCATGTGGAAGGAATATGAGTGAACATTTCTGACTCTGTGTAATGGGAAACATTGCATCCAAAGAAGCCAATAATGGAGCATTATTCTTCCCAAGAATTAAGTAAAAAGACAAGGAAAGAATAATTGCTCTGTTAAGTGCATTGATAAAAGTATACCTACATTGACTACAGTCTGATGTAAGAAAGGCAAGAATTATCCTAACCAATACTTTTGTTCAAGATCAAGGTTGAATAAGTCTCTAATATACTTCTTATACACACCTATTTATGAGTTTGCAAAGCTTTCGCATTGGTCAGAATATTCATGATAAAATGTTGCAAATAATGCTTTCTAATTTCTAAAGTATTGAGATTGACTGGTTGAGAGCTTATCAACAATTCCCTACACTGTTTTGTGTCTTACAGTCATCTGAACTACCCTTGGTTAAATTTTTGGGAATAGTATTTTCTGCTGTAACTATTTGAAGTGTTTAATAATTAAATCTGCACAATGATCAATCCTGACTAAAGTATTAACCATCAACCAGGGGTCAAAAGAAACCTGACAGAGAACTAAGATCTAAGGTTGTGGGTTCAAATCCCCAGCCATGCCAGCAATTTTTCAGCCCCAGATTGCATAAAAAATAACAAGGCACCCAAAGTCATAATAGTCTGCTGTGTCCACAGGCATGCCTATGGCGTGGCTCTGATAAAAGTGTTGATCTTGCATCAACATCGCCTGAGTCTGTACTGCACCAGATTATTATATTGTTGGTTGATTATTTTAAGGCAAATCCTGGGGTCAAAGATTTGCACCGACCAGTGATCCAGTCTTCAGACAGTTGTCATAACCTTGAGTTGCAACTATGTGATTAAATGATCTTCAAAAAGGTTGAAAAAATCTCTGCTATCTTTTCTAAATTGATGATTATAGCAAAGACTAGCTAGTTTATTTTCTCAAGATAAAAAATCTCACCATATGGTTACTCAAATCCAATTTTTGTTTATTGCATCGTCTAATTAGTAAACTTAAATGTCAAACTCAACTCAATTAAAAAAATTGATTGCAAATGTTTTAAAAGAACTAATCAAAGTCCTGATTGACACAATTTTATGATTCTAAGAATAAATGACAAATAAATATTAACGAGGTGCTGAGATGAAATCAGATTTTACATTTTAGTTTCTACCAAACATAAGAAACATGAGCCTCCTAAAATTACATTGTAGAAAATATCAAATGTTTACTCAGATGATCGATTAAGAAACTTTATTTGTAATGCTCGAAGGCATATTTTACGTGACCAGCATCTCAACAAACCACATAAGAACAACTTGAAGTTTTCAAACCTAAATCATTTGTAAGGAAAAGGAAATGAAAGTAAAAATAGAAAAAGTTCTACCTTTGTTCACTGATTAACTGTTAGTCTAATGCACTTGTGACTCTCTGAGACTGAAACTAAACCTTAATAGCTCTTAATTAAAGCCACTTCTTACCAAACAAACCAATTTATCCTTCCTTTTGAGCCACTGTTGGATATGTAATCAAATAGGCCAATGATGTCATTCTCAGATTACTGAAGCCATAATCAGTTGTTTGCTTCAACAAAGGTTTTTTTTTACATCACCACACATCTTTTATAACACCCATAGTAAATAGTAGTTATATGCTTTGCACCTTTTTAAAATCAACCAAAAATAAGAAAAAAATCATTCAAATTCCTTTTTGTATCAGTCGATAAGTTTTGATTATATGACTCACAAATTTCAATAAAAGGTAATTTTGTTATTTATAAGGGGTTCTTTAAGTGTTGGGATTATGAGAATCAGCTGCTATGGTTCTAAAGTGAACAACTTCACAAAATTTAAGTAAATTATATGCAACCTTCTTTATTTATTCTTCTCATGAATTGCCATGGCTTAGTAGTCAAAGGCACCTGATTGAGAATGATTTTTATTGAATTGTATAAGATGAGACGCAACTTGAGATGGGTTCTGTACCAACCCGACCTGAACATACTTTTGACTTGCAGTAAATAAGTAGCTGACTCACCTTTGACCCTTATATTTTTTGACCCTATCCTGTAAGATTTTTTTGATCCGAAGGGGAAAAAATTGAGATTTTTTGGAGAAATTTTCTGGATTAGATAGACCCAACCCGAGCATCAAAAAAATGACCCCACTCTGTTTCTAAAAATTTTGACCAGGACCCATCACAAGATGCAACAAAATGTCGGAATACTAGTGATGACTCCAGGTCAAACTTTTTTAACCCAGGTCGGGTTGAGTCAAATTGTTGTTGTTCGGGTCGGGTCAGCCATCTTTGGTTTGGGCTTGGGTTTGGAGATTTTCCCCTAAAACCCCCAAATTTTTCAATCTTTGCCCTTCGGATCAAAAATAAAAATCTCATCGGGTTGGGTCAAAAAGTGCCTGGGTCAAAGCCGGGTTGGCCCCTTATTTAGTGCAGGTAAAAGTATGCTCGGGTCAGGGCCGATCTCTTACGGAAATACAATGCAAATGTAAATCTAAGGTTCTTGGTTGAATCAACACATGGGTAATTCTGTTCTTCAGAGCTTGTTTGACAATCTTTCTTTGTCTGTAATTATAAAATAGTCCACGATTTGGACATCTTTCAAAATAGAGGTTTCCAAGGATGCTGCCACATAGCTAGAGGCAGGCCTGAATTGACCATATTGCACATATGTTTGGCTAGGTTTTAATTGGATATATTACATTATTATCGGACGGTTTTTTGGTCAGAGTGCTGGATCAAAAATTTTTGACTCGAGTAAGCCATTTTTGGTTTGGGTTTGAAAAATTTCCCCTCAAAATCCCAAATTTTTCATTTTTTTCCCTTCGGATAAAAAAAAATTTCATTGCGTCAGGTCTTAAAGTACCCAGGTCAAATATGGGCAGGCCTCTTATTTACTGTGGGTTTAAAGTATATGTAGACAGCACACACGGATCCTAGCCTTAGATTTAAGTTACGGTAAAATATTATTTTTGATCATTTTTGCAACTTTTACCCACATCTGATTCCAGAGCGCCCCTGATCAGCGCGCTACAGTCTTACATGTCAATAAAAGGCCTGCGCGCCTTAGAATGATTACCTAGTTATTCTCCGTGTGCATAGACGTAAGTCATATAGAGTAGATAGCTAAGTGTTATTTTAAAGGATATTTCATGTGTATAGTATTGTACTTAACACAATAAAGTATTAGGAGCATATTTAAATATCTTGCATTTTTATTATAAGAACTGGGGGACTTTAGATTCTCATAGTCATGGGTTAAGTGTTACTGAAGCTTACACCTCTTACCTAAAACCTTGCGACATGCACCAGCCTGACGCTCAGAATTAGTAAGTCTACATATATGCTTGGGTCAGGGCCCTTTGCTAGCATGGTCCAAACAAATAAAAGAACCTTACCTTAGAAATGTCCTCAAAAGAGTTGATTGTTTCAGCCTTTTGTGGGTGATTTTGGGATTAAACTTTGATTCATCAAAAAATTAAAAAGGTGAAACCCATATTTTCTTATCACAGAGCTGTTTTACCTTACCATTAGGTCCCATAAAATGAGGTTTTCCTTGCTTCATACATCTGAAGAATTATTCATTCTGAAAAAAGTACCAAATATTGTTTGACATCCTTTCTTTAGTTGACGTTTTCTTAAAAAAAGAAACTTAATTAAAAAGAGATTTTTCATAATCAATCAAAATTAGCCAGTGTAGCCAGGGAATTGTTATATAATATACTCAGAAAAATACAAGTATTTCTTAACATTGACCTGCCATTGACTGTTCTCTCAAAAACATGCTTTTTTTGCTCTACAAAATTAAAATGGTTTCAAAAATTAATTTTCTGAAGCCACTGGTTGTTAATATTTTGTAAAAAGGTGCTTCAATATAAGCTCAATTGCGTCGCACTTTTCATCCATATTTTTTCAAAGTTAAATGAAATTTTCTCGGAAGGATTTTAAAAGATTTCAATTGGAAAAACAGTCACAGTTATAATTTTATTACTGCCATTAGATTATATTACTTTACCAATAACAAACATAGTTTTTTTTCAAAGAAGTGTGGATTTTTCTCTGACCTCCCGTAGATTACTTTCTGTGTAATCAAAACACCATTTGAGAATGTACAAATATGCTTAAAGGCTTGTTGTTGACCTCTGTCAATATTTGCCTTTGTTTGTATCACTCAACGGTCCAAAAAAAGTCCAAAACATGCAATGTCGATCAATAGCTTAAGTTAAAACAAAACAAAAGGCCTTTTCTATAAAAATTCTACAAAAAAATGGGTGATATTGAAAAAAAGATAGCAAAAAGCTCTCAAAACAAGAGATGATAAAATTTTTAAGACCTTGACTTTGAGTTCATGAAAAGTCAAGGTTAGTTCGAGGCTGAAACCATTTCACAAACAAATCTTTGCATAAAAAACTGACTTTATTTGCCTTCATAAACTTTTATGTATCTAAATATTTCCTTTCATCATACCCTATAGTTGAACAAAACTAACAAAATTTTGCACTGGCATTGCCTCTTACTTCAAGAATGTTGTTTTAAGACTGATTTGAGCACATCACGGGGTATGATGTGTACTGGGAGACTGAGGTTCAATCCCATCAGAGGATTTGTCTCAAAATAATCATCTAACATGATGGTTACCTCAATCAGGATTGATGATTATCCAGATCACATCAACAAAAAAGCTGATTTAATTAATAAAAGCCACAAAATAATTACAACAGAAAATACCATTCCCAAAATTTAACCTAGGATAGTTCAGGTGACTGCAAGGCACAAAAATGGTGTAAGGAATTGTTGTAAAGTCTAATGCTTCGGTATAAAAAAATCAGTTCCTCAACTGACTATAAGCTGTCACTCAATCTATCACCTCCCTGAGGGCTCATTTTATCATGGGTTTAGCCTTGACATTGATGGCTAGTTAGGGAAACATTTAAATGGCCTTCTTTGGTTGTTATTGCATGCGAGTCTGCATTAGATAAGTAATAAATAATAGCCACAGGGATCTCTGCACTTTATTATTTATTACACAACCTATCTATCCAGAACTGGTTCCCGAGCACACTTGATCTCTGAGCTTCCGTTTCAAATGTTGATAAAAAGGTTTTTGCGCCTAACCATGTCAACTAAATATTTTTCACTATTCTTAGACATAAGATTGTGCAGGATAATTCGGCACTAGATTTAAGTTTTTATTCTTTTGTTCAATAAAGTACTTTGTATCAGACTTTTAATTCATAAGCATACCGTCAAAGTGGTATGTACTGGGTCAGTGCTGTACGGCTTACTCGAGTGCATGAGGTTTGCTATCAGTGGTAGTACAAACATAAAAAATAAAAGATTTTCTGAATTGTTCTGATTACGCCAACAAATTTCAATGGATATTTTAAAATTTATTCACATCATTTTTCATACATTTTTTTGAAATGTGGAGCTTGTCAATCAATATTTTTTCTTTGTGTGAGTATAACAAAATGACAATTGCCACCAAAAACAATGTATACTTTGACAAAATAGATATGCAAGCTTATAAATGCCCACAAAAAGTAGCAAATTTGATAAAATGAAAGCTTTACATTCAGTTTGAATCTTCTTGCCCTCCATTAAAAAACCACAACAAGAATAGATTGGTCAGACTGTTTTGGATGGACAAACCATTAAAGTTGTTTGAAATTCGTTAGTGTTGATATTCAGGTTGTCATGGATGGCAGCTTAGTTCCCATCACAACCAAAACAACACTTAATGCTGGTTTTATATTTGTCACTTGTTATCTCATCACATTTTTAAATGGTACTTCAAACAAAGTCAAGTGATAATAAACAAAGAGCAAGATCAAAATGAAAAGCCATTTTCAAAGTCACAAACATTATTTAAGCTGAACTATTTATTTTCAAGCAAAGTGAGAATATCTCAAAGTATATTTCTTAATTGATGTAAGAATCCCAATCCCAAATCAAGAGTTCTTTGAATGCTAACTGATTTATTCCATCTAGACATGAATGTTTATAGGTTTCATGAACAATAGTAATGGGTAGGCAAGAGGGCCTCTTCCTGATAGCTTTATAAGGAGGACAACTGCAGGTGTCAGGTGTGTGATCTTGCAGGTGTCAGGTGTACAAATGCAGGTGTCTTGTAAGCCATTATCAAAAAACAAGAAAATTATCCCATATGATCAATACGAAAAATTGCACCAATAGAGACAATATAGAGCATTTAAAAAAGAATAAAACCTAGTAAACATGAATGTAATGTATGAAAAAAAATATATACAGGGAAATAGGGGTTCGCTGTAGCCTAATGGTTAGATAGCTGTATTCTTAGAATGTTGATTATCACACCACTTAAACATAAAACCACAGACTGTCTAAATGATTTTTTTAAGCAATTTGAACCTCTGTCATTTCTGTTTTACAAGGCTAAGTATTTCTTTCATCAAGGTTGAAAAAACAAGTGAGAATGTTTCAATAATTCTATTAACTTGTTTTTATCCTGTGGTGACCTTTCGTCTACCTTGATTTTGTTTATAATGTTTCCCACTGTTTAATCATACAAACAACCCAAGTAATTTAATTACATTGTAACTGTTTTCCAATATGATTACAATGCATTTGTGGTAAATAAATCCTAACAAGAAGGATTTGAGTTCCTCTCAAAGGCAGGAAGATAATATCCCAAGATTTCAATTTTTATCTAGACACAAATCTTACCATGGAATATTGAATAATTTTCAAATTTCAAAAGAAAGAGCTGTCTTTTCTCTCTTCTTTTCCAACAAAGAAGTTTTTTACATCTAGCTCTTTCTAAATCAATTTTGGACAATGCAGAAAATGTCTTTCTGTTGTTATTCAACATTTTTATATTCTACAAAATCTTTTGTTACTTAGTACAAAATTTTATTGAAGGAAGGAAAAGAGGCCCTTTTGGAGGATTTACCAGGATTACATGAAGGTTTTCAAAAAAGGAAAGAGTTTCAGGATTGAGCACTGGTCTTTACATGCCAAATGCAATTTCTATAAAAAATGAAACTGCAAACGGTTACA
>Ga0194133_10005445_pt1 | contig 16194 bp, 4 predicted proteins | sample TA2KigOf40mmetaG_FD_155448 | JGI IMG/M metagenome (GOLD analysis project Ga0194133, IMG submission 155448) | Freshwater microbial communities from Lake Tanganyika, Tanzania - TA2015055 Kigoma Offshore 40m | ecosystem: Environmental > Aquatic > Freshwater > Lake | place: Tanzania: Lake Tanganyika...
TAATAGTGAAATAAGTTAATTTAAACTGGTCAGAATTGTTCTGTGTGTTAAGTTATCCGTGCTAAGATCATCACGAATGAGCAACACCAAATATTCTCAAAACTTACCATTTGAAATTTGTCTGACAATATCAGGATGCTCATCTCTTCCAATAAGCTCATCATCACTCCCAAGTGCAGATGTCAGAGTAGTGTCAGACCTCTGTAAAAGGACCATTGAGTCACTTCGGTGTTGGTCCAACTTGAGACTTTCACGAGAAACATTTTCCAACCCTGAAGAGCCTGAAGTGAAAAATGATATCATTCATTCTAACTTTAAACATTAATTGAATCATTTTTAACTTTTGCAACAGGACTTTTGCAAAATGACACCCGAAAAAGTTTCGAACCGTGAACAAATTCATTTGTCAAGAAGTCAAGTTAGAAATTTAACCACTTAAGTGCATATTTTCTAAAGTTTTCTCATTAATTCACACGTCTGTAATTATCTGACTTTCCCATATAAGCTGCAACTTCATTTCCATTTTAAAAAGGCCTCAAATTTTATTTCATTATTCCTTATACACTTTTTATCTCTCAACAGTCAAATAAATAATTTTTATGGCATGCCTAAAGATCTAATTTTCTTCCACGAGAATTTCAGTTTCTTGTTTCCTTGCTAAAATGAAATTAAAATTTTTCTTACCATATGAAATTGGAATATTTTTATCATGGAGGTCGCCATCTGTCCTCGGCGAGGCAGGAATCATTGGTGAGGTTGCAACTGTCTGACATTGAATTCTACAAATGATTCCAATGCTGACAGCCACAATCAACATAACTGTCACAATGGAAATCTAGTGCAAAACAAGACATTTCAATTTTTGATGGAACATGTTTTTTTCAAAAAAAAGTGTCTCTCTTGATGCAATTATTAATTAAAATGTGACAGTTTTTTCTTCTTTGTCTAACTTGAGCTATAGTCTTAAATGCTGATAAAAATTCTGTTCTCATCGTTGACAAATTCAAAATTTACTTAATTGAAACTTACCAAAATTAAAAGCATGGTTCTCATTGTGAATGGAAACCCAGCTAAGAAACTTCCCGTTGACCCACTGTGAATATCTGTGGCTGCATCTGCTGCCCGATGGGTTAGCTCATCCTCTGCAGGCTGATCCACAAGGCCATTTTGTTCTACAAATTTTTAAAAATAAATCAAAATGGATTTTCTATCCTTACAAAGACTTTCTAAGACTTTATATCTCAGCAAATCTTGATATTAAACCCTCATAAAAGCCAACATTCGTGTTTAACTACCAACTGATCGTAAAAATGTATTTTACTTTAGAAGGTCGACAAACACGTATAAAAATCATGCCACTTTATGACTCTAATTGTACGTATCCGGAAACTTGAACCCTGGTGCATTTCACACGCACGAATAAATAAGTTTGGTGTGCCACTCATTTCATTTATGAATAAAAATGGCAAATTTCGTGTTACAAAAAAAAACTTGGGGATAAATTTATACTGTTGACCGCTTTAATGCAATTTTGTATTTTTATTTATTTATTTCAACATTGATTGATTGACAGCTTATTGTCAGTTGAGGTACTGATTCTTCAAATACCAAAATGTCAAACTTTACAACAATGAGGTGTGCCAGGGAAATCGCCACCAGAAGGCGCAAGTGTAGCTAAGAGGAACAACAAACTTTGACCATAGGGTTCTAGATTAAAAATTGGATTCATTGACATCTAAGAGGGGCAAATATTCATGATCCCTAAATATCTCAAATTACTGACGGCTTTAGGATCCCTAAACCTCTGAGATTACAGACGGCTGAAGAGAAGTCTCAAATTATGATTTGATGGGAACTTGAAACCTCCATGGGTATTTCAACCCTTAGGACAACAAAAATTAACCATTCTTATTTAATTGTTTAACAAGGAATAGTCATTTTTTTAAATTTAACAGAACTTGCGCAAATGCCTTTAACTGGACAGAGGTGGCAAGAACAAACAAACAGAATTTCCGCGTATGTCAATCTAGGTATCTGTGAATCTCACTCCTCCTTATCCTAGAACCTAATGATCAGAGTTTGTTGTCCCTCTTAGCTACATGTGTGCCATCTCGTGGCGATTTCCCTGGCCTGCATCATTCTATACACTGTTATTTTGTCTTACAATGACTGAGCTTTTCTTTGTTAAGTTTATGGAATGATATTTTCTGATGTAATTATTTCTTGTTTTTTAATAACTAAATCAGGTTTTTTGTTCATGTAATCAATCTTGAGTGAGGTAACTATCATGTTAAATGATTATTTGAAGGGAAATCCAGGGGTCAAAGATCTTCCCAGACAGGGAATCAAACCCCGGTCTCCCAATTCCTCTGCCAGTCTTCATAGACATGAGCTATGAAAACCCCTTAACTTGACCCAACCCAAGCAGCCAAAATATTACCTTACCCAACCTGAGTCAAAAATATTTTGCCCAGACACATCTCTAATCTTAATCCACAGAAAATTTACATTACCTAAAAAAGTGCAGTGCCCTCTCATCGATTTGATTCACAAAGTTAATCAGTTTTTCAAAATCTTTCAGTATAATATTTTCAAACAGGTAAATTCCAAAATGAAATATTTTCTTTCATCAGAATATGGGTTTCTAGTGACTGAAGTTTCAACAAGCTGTGGGTTCAATCGATTGATTTGTAGAAAAAACATTCAATATCTGATAAAAATATATATCACATATGTATTTCGTAACTAGATTAAAAAATATTTGCAGAAAAGTTTTTTAAGCATCAATCATACAAAATCTACTGACCGTACCAAGATTTTAAGTGACTCAATTTTTTTGCTCTTGCAACTTAAGAAGAAGAAAAAATTAAATTTTCAAATAAATAAATTAAATTGTGGAAAATGCACAAAGGTGCAATTTTTCTATACTCTTTTCATTATAAAAGATTTTATATAAATCTTTGTCAACCTTTTAGATGCAACCTTATCTTATATATATAGATATATTCCCCATTAGTTTGAACCTAAATGATCATTCTACAAGATTAAGATATTTTATCTTGCTCCAAGATATTAGTGAGGTCTGAAGATGAGAGATGAAAACCCAAACCCAGTGACCTTCCTAATCAAGAAAAGAATCAGTACTGAACTGTTTATTGATGAAAACTGCAGCACTTTATATACAAAAGGAGAGCTAGCAACATTAGGGTAAAAGTGAAGTGGGTAAAAATGTTGGCGCCAAGAACAACAAGAGGTTGGATTGTAAACCATTATGGCAGCCTGTTTTAAAACGACGTGAAGTATGTGGGAATGAGAAACAATAATGCCAGCCTGTTACAAAATAACTCTAACAGGAATGTAACGAGAATTGAACATTACCGTTAAAATATCAAAAGGTGAAAGAAAAGTACTCGCTTGAATTGAGCACATACTACAATAGTTATTTGCTGGTCAGGGGGCATGAAAACTCTGTGATTAAGAGAAGGCTAGATCGCTTTGCTTTGGGATATTTGTTGCAGTTTGAAACCCTGGGGTTTTCAGCCCTGGCCCAATCCAATTATAAATATAGACAGAAAAGACACTTTAGTGCCTTGACTGCCCATAGATGGCATTTCCTGAGGATTTAATTGCTTAGAGTGTCTCCAAGCTGATTTTGTTAGGTTGACAAGAAGGTAAAGGCATGTGGTACCTACCAAGACCTTAACAAAAGAAGAGAGAATTATTATGAGAGTTTATTGATACCTTCCTGCTCTTAAACCCATTATTATTCCAGTTAGGCATGATGAAAATTCAACGAAACAAAAATGAAAATGAAATACTTTCTTGCTTTACTAAAGCGTGTAAAATGATAAGAAACAGAAAATGGTGAATTAGGATGAGAGATGAAACTGAGGGTCAATGAGATACTCTAAAACCTTGTTGGAATTTCGTGCTTTATGATGCCATATTCTTAAGACCATTTCTTTCCATACAAAGCTGTGGTTTGGCACTTTATTGTTTGTGCTGCAGTCTTCACAAATATGGATTTCTTAAATAGTTTCTTTCCTATTTTTAAAGTTTTTTTGTGTGTATCTTTCAAAACGCTCTATTTGAAGAATGAATATAAGGTCAAATATTTTCCTCCTCGTGCCATCATCAGAGTCAATTTCATGAAGAAAAATATGAAGAATTTTTTTTTCGACGTTCAAACAACCATTCATCACTCTGATCGAGCGAAAAGTCAGTTTTATACATTGACTCTTAGGATTCTTTTTTATCATAGCTCTTATATTAACCGACATTAAAGAGCAACGCCAGGTTTTTAGCTTAAATGAAAAATAATGTCTTCTTTTTGTAAACAAAAAAATATCGAACGGAAACAAGCAAAAATGCTTCACTTTTAAACAGTAAAAGTGATCAATGGAATTGATTTAAATGCTAGTTTTTTTTCTAGTTTCACCAGGATTAATGTTTCAAAGATGACACTTATTGTGCCATGTATTCATTTCCGCGAGTATGCGGAGTTTAGTGTTTTTATATAGTGTTCAGACCCCAATATGGATATTCATGTGTATGTCTGTCACTTAGATTTCCTCCCTGAGTATGAAAGAAAATATTAGTGCATTGGATAGAGTAATTCCTTGCCAAGAATTCTGTGCATCAGATTTTTTAATTTTTGTCTTGGAGCTCAGATATTTAAGTTCAAAGTTTCCCAGGTTGGCTTAAGGGTTTGAGCTGACTAAATAGTGCGTTCGCACAACTATACCAGTATGTTCAAGTAATACGACACAAGCGCCACTAAGCTAGTGCACACGTAAGCAAGCAATACCAGTCAAGTTTGCGCAACTAAGCTATTGCGTACAAGAAATACGGCTAGTGTGTCAAACTGCAGAAGTAAGGTATTTTTTTCCCGACAAAAATGACCTGTCTACTTAATTTATTCACTATTTTGTGCACGTCTCTGTTAATTTTGCTGAACCAGGAGACAAGATTTGAGTCATAATCTATCCCTCCTGGCAGAAAATAAGACTGTATTTGTGCTATTTTTTACTTTGTAAGAATGCACTTGAAAATGGGAAACTTATGGCAGTTTTTGTATTTTTTTAATTGGTTAATTAATGTTTAAACTTGAATACTCACTATTATAAATGGCAGACGAGGGTTAATTTGATGAACAAGAAAGTCAGGAGACAAAAGGCTGAACTCCGTGTTTGGGAAATAATTATCAAATATTCTATGTCTTTAACTCTTTACATATAGCTTGAAAAACAAAAAGAAAAATTGCCTGGAATCTCTCACCTACAACAGATGCTTGGATCATTCATAATCCCTCATTCAATTGATTAGTTGTTAAAAATAATTAGTTTTAGTTGTATCTTTGATTGAATTGATTGTGTTTCAGCGTTAAGTTACATAACGCCATTGACAAATTGGTTTTGTTTAAAATATTGAATGTCGTTGGATAATGAAAGTTAAACCTCCTTTGAGTTAACAAGATGACCTCAAACAAAAGCTGAAAAGGTCCATTGATTAGAGAGACTTGAGAAAAATTGCTGGGATGAAAAAGTGAAAGCCTTTGATCTTCAACGTTTAGTACCAATAGATTTTTCTCATCAATATAATAGAATGGCAAAAGTATGAAAGACCCAAAATTAAGATCATTTAAAAAGTAATTTATTTCCACTAGTAGAAAAGCTCTTAATTTACTTAATGTAGATTAATAAGTCTGTCAAAAAGATGACTTTCTCAATCAAGAAAATAATCTGGACTGAACTGTTTATTGATAGAGCAACAGCCCTTTTCCATGGAGAGATTCTGATCAAAGAAAATACCAATGAGGGTGATCAACGAGTTGGCACTAGCTGATAAGGTGAATGAGTATACCTTGCGCAGAAAGGGTATCTTAACCTAAAAGGTGTTGAAATGAAAGACCAGATTGCAACCTGCCTTGAAATTAGTTTAACGGGAATGTGATAAAAAAACATTGTGGTTAAATTGTTTTATTATTTAGTCTGCCTTGCAAAACTTGGGTCATTAGAAGCAGACTGTTAGAGATCCTTTCTGAGAGTTACCCTTGGCGGGAGTCAAACCCAGGTTGCTGGGATCAAATTCCAGAGTGAAACCCACTTCCCTTATGCTATTATCAAAACTTGCGATGAATAGTTAAATTTGCCATTTTCAAATAACCTTTATCTTTTATTGTTAATGTTGAAGGGAGAAAGCTTTTTTCCCTTGAGATTATTTTTCACTCTTAAAGAGACTTTGTTGAGTGGAGGTATTATGAAATTGTTTGGTAAATAACTCAACAACTAACGAACAAACAAACCATATTTTCCCACATGTTAAAAACGTTTTTTTGTGGATGGCAGGCATCGACAATAGCTCCACTTTTTTTCAAATGCCTTGCTGCAATAATCAATTTTCATTTGAAAGCAAGCAATAGAGTTTCACATCAATCAATTCAGTGTCAAAGAAAGGAAAACATTCAGAGTGAAACAGTGAGAGAAGAGCCAGAGAGAACTGAAGAACCAACCACGAATATTCTTGCTAGAAAATTAATGAGAATAAATTGAAGTGTCAGACTGAGATTGCAAACGGTTGAACGAATGTCTAAATAAATTTCTTGTAAATTGAAGAACCTACCTTTCATTTAGTGTTCATTCTAACAAGAGACCTTGTCAAGCTCAATATAATCTAAATGGATTATCAACTAGGAGGGATTTGGGCTCTGGGCTCGGGGGATCAAGATCAACCCTTTGTTAAATTAATTTGGAGACAATACTTCAAAAAATCTTCATTGCAATCACAAAAAAATTGCAATGCATGTCATAACATTTTTGTCAGATGAAGCCAAAGATGTACAAAATACAAATACAAATAATTCCTCAAAAGTTCTAATGGAAGAGCCATAAAGTTGGAACCAGATCGCCCTGGGGTTGCAGTGGCCTAATGGTCATGGCACTTGGCTTCAAAAGTCAATCAAAAATTCTCAGCCAGATTTGAGTATGTCTTTATTGATTATCTTTGCAAGGAGTACTATAAAAATTAAAAAAAATCTTTCTAGAGAGGGTTACTGCTTAGGTAAATATTCAAATGGGTCACCATGGGCCTTTACTTGAGATTTGAGGGTCGTATGGATACAAAAAAATCTATGCTCAGGTTATAAAAAGAAATGTTCTCACCCAGTATAAAAAAGTGCTTGAAGACTAAATTGTTGCAAGATCAAAAAACAAGTCAATAAAATAAAAATGAAACTGTTAAATTCAGCAAGAAGGTTGAAATTGTGGAGGCAAAGCCAATCATTTGTAAAATGAAAACATTTCTAGGTCAAAAAGGCCCTTGATAAATTTGCACCAAAAAAGGTCAAAAGTTTACTGATTTCTCTATTGTTGGAATTGTAGCTTCTGGGTAATATGTTTCGTGTGAATCCTTTTGAGCAAACTTAATGAGTTTAGAGATAAAGGTCAAGAATGCTTCGATGTGCCTTGGTGACCTTCCCAACACAATTTTAAAAATCTTGAGTAAAATGAAACTAAAATCGACATCATTTTTCTGATCTTAACATGTTTTGCTATTGCACATTAAAATATAAATTGATGCACATACTTTTAGAAAGGGAATATTCTGAGAATTTTTCTTTGGAGATTCCAAACAGTTATCTTTTATTCTTCTGCATTCATTTGTTAAAATACAGGAAATATAAAATTTTCTGAAAAGTCTGTTCCAAGAAAATCTTTAACAAACATCAATGGTAGTTTAGCATATAGTTTTTCAAGTTGCAGATCCCTGAGGTCAGTTGCCCTTGACCCTGGTTTGCAAAGTTTGAAACAGTGGATTTATTTCCACAAATTTAATGAAAAATGGTATGCAGGGAGTTATCCATTTAAGGATAAAATAGAATGTCAGTCGTTTTAGATACCTGGGACAACTTGGAATCCCAATGTGAAAACTTCATCTAAAAATTATCCTCATTGAAAAATAAAGTTCTAATATTCCTTTACAACACGGACATCGTCAAAATCAAGCCAAATCCTGAATGTGAGCATTTTTATGACTGCTGAGACCAACTTTAAACAATGGCGAAAAAACTTAGTCTCTAGCAGAGCATTGAAAAAACATGTTTCTTGTAAAAAGGCCGCATAAATTTAGCACATGTTATGGCATACAGATTTTGTTGCTGACAAAAAAAATGTTCCAAAAGAGAATGAAAATGAAGAAGAGAAGAGGTCGTAGTTGTCGTTGTCTTAATAAACTAGGTCGCCCCCACCTCGACTAAATGCACTTCTTTGAAGTGAAGGTTTTGTTTTGTAAATAAAAGGAAGATTTTGACTTGAGTTTGATTTCAAAAATGCAACCTGAAGGACGCAAAAGAGTGAGAAAGTTTAAACAAGATTCAAATAAAATAAGAGCTAGAAGTTTTTTAAAAGGAATTCAAGTCTTACACTGCATCAAGCAGCATAAAAGATGAAAGAATAAGTATCCTAATACTGGAGCAAATATTTATCCTTTTATCAGGCAACCTTTTGTCCAAAGGTTGTGCCAATGCCATATCAAGATATGTTTCTAGTAAAAGATAAGCAAATTAAAGCAAACGACATCTCTATTCACAAAATAAAAGTTTTAATTACTCAATGTCAATACTTCTATTCGTAACAGATTTTTTTGAGATGGCTGTTGCGATAACTTGAAACCTGTTATTGTCAATTCCAATTTTTCAAAAAATCATCTGTAACAATTTAGAACCATTAGATGAATGATATGCAGTAATTATCTTTGTCAATCTAAAGTGAACAGAGTTCTTTTTCACTTTTCCAATGACCAAAGATGGCAATTCATACATCAATTCTTTTGATTTACCAGAAAAAAGCAGTAATTCGACAACCAAAAATAAGAAAATGTCTTCTAAAATTGAATTAATTGCATAAAATGACTTTAAAAGTGGTCATTGCTAGTTATATGTTTACAATAAAAGAGCATCAAAATTAATACCAATAACAGTAGAGCTTCAACAACTCCAAAAAGAAAATTCACTATATTTTTTAAACAAAAATTTTGCCTGTTTGGTTTACATTGACAAAACTGTGACATTAATTTTTTGCAACACTTTACAACCACCTGGTTTCATGGTTGTCACAAATCAATCGACTTGAAAGGCTTTAAATTGCCTTCTGACAAAAAAAATGTAACAGAATGGATCGTTTTGGGAGCTCCATGGTAGATAAGTTTAAATATGTTGGGATATTTTTTAGGCACAGCATATTTGAGCTTTCAAAAAAAGTTTAGAAGAAGAACATCGAGAAAAGAGAACCAGACCAGAACATGAGAGTTGACGTAACTGACTGGCAACATCCCTTTTTTTGGACAAAATAAAATAGCCTTTGAAACTGAAAACCTCAAGTTTGTACATCATCTCACGAAAGTTGTGAAAACTTGTAATTAATCTTACGAGAATAACTTTGAAATTCATCTTACTTACTTTATAATCCTGAAACTAATCATTAACAATTTTCTTGTCTAAAGTAATGGGCTAAGAATTAATTTAAGGAGAAATGACAATTTAAAATATTGAATAAAATTTGTTTTGTCAATTTAAGTAAAGCACTTAATTAACTGATAGTAAATATTTAAAGATAATAGTTCTAATCTCTGTCTTTTTACCAATAAGTTTGCTCCAAGAATTGAGTTTGAGAAAGAGTAGAGACGCAAAGATTACACCAGTCAGAATAATATCGAGCAATGTATTTCATTAGGATTGTAATTATTATGTGTTTCCTGTGCCTTCACTCTTAAAAATATTTAATGAAATCGTTGGCACTACCTTGGCGAGTGATGCTAAAGATAATTTTATGGCTTTAAAAAAGATATTGCATTTAAAGTTTCCAAACAAAGTTATTTTTCATAAGAAATCTCCAACCTTCGCCTAAACTTTCTGGACTTTTGCATTTTTACAGCAGCTGCAAAAATTTACTTTCACCAACGAAAAAAAGGAATGGAAAAATTACAGATCGGTTAGCCAATTCTGATTTGGCACTTTTTATCTGCATAGCACCAAAAAAAGAGTTTTTCTCCAAGAAGATTCACAAGACTTAAGCACAAAGCAATCGTGATAATTCTAACATTAACGTGAAATGAAAAGTAATCGAATTCAGAAATCGGCTTAGAAATATACCGTTCTTGGTAAAATAATCTTAAGAAAAGGTTCATCAAGCTTATTTTTTAAAATAAAAGATTGTCTTTTTCTTTGAAGTAAGTTGTGTGAATATGGAAAGCCTCTGAAAGGTCGTGGTGGTCTTCTTCAATATTTCGAATTAGGATTTTGAAATTTAGCTTTTGTAAAAGTTTGCTAAAAACATTATTGATTTGTTCACCAATCATGTTAAGAATACGTGAAAGGGTGCAATCTAATTTCCTGTGTGGCTTGTCACTTAATCTTACTCTAAGTCTTAAAAACCTTTTTTCTTAAGTGAAAAGGTAAGAGGGGAAATAATGTCAAACAAAGAAAACTTTAGAAAAATCACTTTGGATTTTTGTGTCACATTTTTACCAATCATGTAACATGAAACAAACAAATTTTAGGCGAATTTTTGTCATTTTTCCCAAAAGAAAGTAGAGCCTCTTTTCCATTTTGTAGATTTGAAAATATTATGTGAAATCATTTCTCATAGGTGACATAAATGTGCTAAAAATTGTTCGCTCCCTAAAATTTTTAGCTTTCCATACAACTTTGAAGGATATATACATACATATATGATCAAATCTTATTTTTACGAGTTAAATTATTGTAAGATCCATTTTTTTGTCTGTTAAAACTTACTTTTTAGGCTTAATTAAAACTATTTTCCCTCATGGCTCTAAAATTCTCTCGCGCTGTAATTTATCATCATTTCTAGCTGAGGTACCCGGCACTGCCCGGGTTAATTTGCAACCTACTGAGCATCTTAAAAAATGTGTCCTTCAGCTTTTAGGGTTTCAAGCCCCCCAGGCCCAGGGGGTAAGGGGGCAAACCTGAACCAAAACCTTCATTGGACAGGTGGGGATGTGTGTGCAAAATTTCATCAAGATTGGTGCAGGGGTTTGGATTTCCGTTAGCCCTCCACATACCAACAGACAAACAAACATCTGTACGCCCATTTTTATATATATATAGAGATAGAAGAAGATAGAAGATTCTAGTAAGCCTAATTACGAGTTTGTCTACCTATAGCTTGAATGGATCTAATCGACTCAAGTCGATTTGAGTCGTTACATTTTCTTACTTTGATGGCTTGACAAGCAGATTCAAGCCGATAATAAGCCTCACAGGGTTAGGTTAAATTAGGTTAGGAATAAAATAGCCCCACAGGGTTAGGTTGGGTTAGCAATAAAATAGGCCTGCAAGTAAGGCAAATAAAGGGCTGGGCCTCGTGTCAGGGCTGACTGGGTAGGCGAACTAGTCAGGTTGGCGAACTGGTAATCTTAATTACTGGGTAGGCGAACTTGTGGGTAGGGGAACTAATCAAGTAGGCGAATAGAGAGTAGGCAAACTCGTAGGTGGCCGAACTCTCCTAGTATTTCGGCTGAGAAATCTAATGGAGAGTTAGTTATTAAAACCATAAACCTTTTTCATTATCAGACCTCTCATGTTGTTCTGAAACTTGTCTTCTTGGAAGAAAAGTCACTTTTGATAAATTGCTCACACAGAAATTAAATAATGAAACAAAAATGTCAGTCCTTGCAGAGTATTCCATTATCCTCTCTTATATACAACACTACATCATGAAGAACGAGGTCCACCTTTTTAATTAGTTCACTACGAACTAAGAAAAGAAAAAATCCACCTTTTTGCTTTGTCATATGATTAATGATAAAAGCATGGAAAGACCCCTTTCCCCATCTCCTCCCAAATGTAGTGATGAGAACACCCTGTAGGGTTAATTTAAATACTTAATTGAACAGTTACTTGATGAAAAGAAAAAGTCAAATGCATCACATTGATTTTAGACCTAAAAAAGTTCTGAAAAGTTGTTGAGATATATTTTCTAAAGACCTAATGCGACACAAAAAGAAACAAAACGTACATTAGGGTGGGTAACTTTTAAACAAAGAGTGAGCGCAATTTCTTAGATTCTTTCAATATTCCAAAAGTTACTTTTCATCTTCAACTAAACAAAAAGTGGTGCCCTTTGTCAATCCATCTATTATTCAACACAAACTTAGAAATTGATTGTAATGTGAAAAGATGTACAGCCAAAAAATTCTTTTGTGATCATATCAAGATATTTTGATGCGAAAAAAAGCTAGAGAAGAGAAGTGCAGTTCTAGAAACTTATTTATGAATTTATTATGGTTCTCATGGGAATCTTATATTGTAAGCGACTCATAATCTCTACAGAATATAGCTTTCATTGAAAAAACTGTTGCTTTTAGTTCACTCTAATTTAAATTTTGTTGGAAAAAATTTGCTTCTCAGTTAGCATTTTCTAACCACTATAAATATAAGGACATACTATTTTCTCATTTTGAAATCTAGTTTTCGCCGGATTTAAGATGATGGTACAGGTAGAAAAAAAATGGCCAGCATCTGGTCATTCCAAAGCAAATGGCCTACTTAATGTCTAGATTTTTAGAACAATCTGTTTAAGCTTTTGCTTGCTTTAAAAACTGTGACAATTTCATTCATTATGTGGAAGCAAAAGAAACTGTAATTTATCATCATTATTCCAGCAAGAGCAATGTTCTGGCTTATTCTTACTTCCAATGAAATGTAAAACCATTTTCAGGTTTATTTTTGTAAAGATACTCTTCGAATTATTTACTGAAAAATGTTGCCAATAGGACCTGAACTAAAGGTAAAAATGGTCCTCTATAATTTCGGGTAAACCGGAAAAAATTTCTAAAAGTTAAGACAAACTTTCGGTTGCCAGTTTTATTTCTTTTGAAAAATATAATTTTGCCATTTTCCTTTTGTATCTCGATGGAATTTAAAGTTTAAAGCAAAAACAGTTTGATTAAATCATTTTTTTATGCAACAATTACTATGAAATTGGCTTGAATGCACCCTCCCTAGGCAGTAACCCTTATTTTGTCCCTATGGATCGAGCTTTTATTACGAATAAATTTTGAAATTGTTCGAATATATGTCTGGGATTGGGAAGTAACGGCTTATGCTACTTTTATGTCTCTGACAGTTGGTAAAAATTGCTTAAGGAACTATATGGATTTTATTTCGTCATAAATCCCCTCAAATTTTGAAACAAAAGTAAAGAGTTTGAAATTGTTAAATACACCTTTTTGAATTTTTTAGCTAGAGAGAAATCACATAATATTATATCAAGAATTTAGATCTTATTTAGTTGAGATTTTTCTTACTTTGGTAGGCTTTGTACAACAAACAGATTTACATTTTGGAAAGGACATTTTTGGCGTCTCCAGCGTTTTCTGGACAGCTGTTACACGCTTTATGGTCAAACAACTTTCTCAATTCAAGTTATGAGCATTTTAAGTAATTCAAAACTATAATAAATTCGAAAAAGATAAACAACTGTATAAATAGATCATTTCAGTGAAGACCTAGGCACTTTATTGAGTGAATTACGGGGCAATTCATTTGCTGGTATTTTATTAATTGTCGTTACTTTCACTTTTTAATTTGTATAAACTTCAAAAAGTAAAAACACACTGTAATAAAGTAGATAGATAGACATAATAGTATTGTAATTACCTGCATGAGAGTTGTAAAACATAAGTAAGCAAGTACAATGCCAATTCAAGGCCATTTAAAAAGCTGCAATTTACTAAGCTTTCTCTTGGAATACAGAAAAAGAGCGCAAAATGATTTGAAATCCTGTCAGTTTTTTCAATAATATTGATTCAACTAAAATGGAAATTTTTTATCCTAAAGTTAAGCAGGATGGTAGATTTTAAGAAGAAGAAATCTTTATAATCATTTTAAATTTTTGCAATCATTAAGGAAAGAAAAATTTTGAGCATCATCTAGTTAAAACTTTCATCAAAATTGTTGATGTTGTAAAAAAAATATTTGTCAACAAGAAGTGCATTTATGTGCCGAGAAAAATTCCAAGAGCATAAAGTTGCAACGCTTAAACCCCAAGGGCATTGTGGCCAGAATATAAAATTAATCCAACCCATATTGACGTGTTTCAGCTTTCAGTTTTTACAAATATTATGTCATCTAGAAATCGATGATTCTCTTAGCTGAAGATTTTGACTTGAAATTGATGATGATCGGGAATTTATTTTCTTGAGAAGAAGATTATTATTATTGAGTGGTTTTTTTTCAAAGAAGATTTGTCCAAATAGTTGATAGATCCAGAAAAATAGTCGAATTTAAAAAGAGCAAAATTTAAACTGGCCGATTCAACTGAAGCATAAAACTTATTTTCTTAAGGTATTGAGGAGAAGGAGGATAGGATCATAAATTTTGCTGGATTGCAGAAATCATGGAAGAAAAATTTTACATTTCAAAATATCTTGGATGGAAAATAGTTTTAATTCAAGAGATTCCGTTACCTCCAACGTGAATTTTTACTGATTTTTTAAGCATTTATGTACCAACTAAAATATGATCAAACCTACATTAATTTATTTAAATGGCTAAAATTTGTGACCCTTTTTTGCATTCAGTGCTTATGGAATGCATGTGTATGGGGAACCAGTAAAAGATGGCTTTTAAGCACCTACCTTTGCCCTCAAAAGGCCACCTTTACTGAGTAATCAACCACTGCTTGAACATGGATGTGATTTATTTCAAATTTTGTGTTGTTGTTTCCTGGTTTTAATTATTAGATTTTCAAGAGATCTTTATACCAACATCAATCCTTACTGAGATAGGGTCACTTTTTCAAATAAGTCACTCTCTGTTGTCAGGGAATCAATGCCTGGTTCTGAGAGTAATTTATTGATACACAGCCTCGAAAATTGTTTTACCCACAACTCCTAATAGATGGAAGTACAACCTTATTTTCTTATTTTTATTTTCAAAATTTTTCAGGCATTGCAACTTATGAAGTCCTTCACAAGCAATTTTGAAACATTTTTATCATGTCTTAAAATTGATGCTTTACTGCAGTAAAACACACAACACAACAGTTTGATTGGATACTTAAATTCATGTATTTGCCAATAAAATAAGAAGATGAGAATGAAGATATTTTTGCTCAATGACTCTGCAGTCTCAACTCAGAAAAAGGGAACCAAAATCTACAATTAAGCAGACATTTAAAATTAAAAAAAACCCTCTAAGATCACAACATTTAAAGTGAGATAAGAGCGCTGCAGATTCAAACCCTTTTGAATTAGTCTAACAATATCTGACAAAGCCTGAAAGAACACAGATGAAGTAATGTTGTGACCTTATATTTTTGGAGCATATCAACATACAAACAAAAAATAGCTCAGCACCGCAGTAGCCTAAAATACAAAACGATGTTCGAGATTTTTTTCGAGTTGAGTGGCCAAAGATACTTTTTTGGCTATTTAGTTTGGGACTCATGCCACTTTTTGTACGAAGAACATTAAGCAAATATTTGGTAATAAAAAGAAAGTAAAAGCAGTTGGCGACGTCAAAATATTTTACCAGGGCAAAATTAAACCTTCTTTTTACCCAAAATATTTTTCCCTCTCATGAAGGAAATACAAATGCCAATAACATTTCTTTTGAAACTATAATTTGTCTTAAAATAAGGTTTTGACGGTCTCGGAAAGAAATGTGTGATCTTCGAAGCCAAAAAGGCAGATCTTGTTCACGTCTTTTTCTACTGTATATTTAAAACACTACTTATCCTATAAATATCACTTATTAATATCGATCAGATTTCAATAGCACATTTGGTGCAGTGTTAACAATTTTGATAAATCACTCACATCAACAATTTTAATGTGGTTACCATGAAAAATTTCTTTACAATCCAAAGTGAAATCTCGAAGGTCAATTTCTACAGGCAGTATCAGTTCATTTCTATGCTTGTGCTGTCTGGTGTGATAATATATCAAATCTTCGTTCACTTCATTTTAGATTGCAAAGGATAGCCTGCTGTGACCATTACTACTAGTATTCCTGAGAAAACCTTTGCAAGAGATGCCAGAGAGCAAGTCCTTATACTGTTCAGCCAACATTGCGTTAAAGACATTTCGCGACAAACACCCTAGCAGACTTCCATCATTGCTTAGATCAAGCTACTTTTATGAACAAAGAGAATATAGGTTGTAAAATTTTTT
>Ga0194133_10005451_pt1 | contig 16186 bp, 12 predicted proteins | sample TA2KigOf40mmetaG_FD_155448 | JGI IMG/M metagenome (GOLD analysis project Ga0194133, IMG submission 155448) | Freshwater microbial communities from Lake Tanganyika, Tanzania - TA2015055 Kigoma Offshore 40m | ecosystem: Environmental > Aquatic > Freshwater > Lake | place: Tanzania: Lake...
AATTGGTTCGACAGGAGCTACTGGAGGCACTGGTGGCACAGGCGGAACTGGTGGTACTGGTGGAATTGGTTCTACAGGATCAATTGGTTCGACAGGAGCTACTGGAGGCATTGGTGGCACAGGCGGAACTGGTGGTACTGGTGGAATTGGTTCTACAGGATCAATTGGTTCGACAGGATCAAGCGTTACTATTTCTGGAACTCAAAATCGTGTAACTAAATTTGCTACAAATTCTACTTTAGGTAATTCTATTTTTAATGACGACGGAACTAGCATTGGTTTAACTACGATAAGCTCATCTTCTAAATTGAATATAGATGCTGGATCTACATCTATTGCTCCATTAGGTTTTACTTCAGCTTCAGCTGCTTTATTAACAACAGTCACAGCTAATAAACTAGAATATGACGCTAATTCTTATTATTTAACACCAAGTCAAACATTAAGAGGCGCAATTTCTAGATTGATTTATGCAACTTCCACATCAGTAACAAGAAATAGCTCTGGATCCGCGCAAAGTTTAATAGGTGCAGCGTCTCAAAGTTGGATGACGTTAACTATGCCAGCGAGTTTTATGGTTGTTGGTAGAACTTTAAGATTTTTCGCTAGAGGAACAATCTTAGGGACCAACAGTGATACAATGCGTTTTTATTTTAAATATGGTAGTACTTTTGCTTTATATAGCCCAAGTAGTGGAAATAATTTTACAATTAACGCTTCAGCTAGAAGAGAATGGGAAGCATCATTGATTTTAACGTGCTTGACCACTTCGACATTCGGCCCTGTTACAACAGCAAATATTCAATACGGTAGAATATCTTTTGGAAATAGTTCAACATCAACCGTATCAACAGTAGAAGCATTAGGATTAAGACATCATGCTACTATTAATACAAATGATACTTTTAACAATGCAATAGCGAATGCAATAGATTTTCAAATTGATTTAAATAGTGGTTCTACTATTTTTAACTCGACAGTAGTTTGTCACGAAGTAATTATCGAGGTTTTAAATTGATGTTTTACAAAGAAAATTATTTTATAGAAGATAGAGTTAAAGGTTACAATAACATGTATTCTTTAATGAAACATTATTTTTTAAAAGAAAAAGATTTACAAAATTTAATTATAAACTTTTCTGTTCCTTCGTTTGATGCATGTACAAACGCAATTAAAATAACAATGTGGGAATCAACTAAATTAAAAATTAATGATGTTCTGTTGTTGAATAAATACAAAGTTATTTTTGTACCTTCTGAATCTTTGAAGAATATTTTTATAAATTCTGGAGTTACAAGACCAGTTGAAGTTTTTGATGCTTTTATAAATGATATTTATTGTTATAAACCTCATAAAGAAAAAAACATTTTAGTTTTTGGTTTAGGGTTCAATAAAAGTTTTAATAGAAAAAATGAATTTAATACAATTAATTATTTTTTAGAAACTTTTAAAGATAAAAATGACGTTGAACTTTGGATAAAGACGGATAAGGAAATAAAAATAAAACATAATAAAATAAAATTTTTTTACGATTGTTTTTTAGATGCTCAAATGCTAGAATGGTATTCTAATATTGATGTTTTTATAAATTTAGCAAAAGGAGAAGGAATTGGTATGTTCAATTTAGAAAGTATGGCAGTTGGTAGACCTGTTATTGGCAATTGTTTTTTAACAGTAAGTGATTATTTAAATGAAAAAAACGGTTATTGTGTAGATTACGATTTAGAAAATCCAAATGAGTTATTTTTTCTTAATTGCGGAAAATGGTCAATATCAAAAAAAGAAAGCGTAGTAAAAATTTTAAATACTGTTTATAATAATAGAGAAGAAATTAAGAAAAAAGGATTATTGGCTTCAGAAACTGTTCAAAAATACAAAGCTTCAATTTCTATACCTAAATTAATTAATAAAATAAAATTATATGTATAATAATGTAACTTTAGAATTAAAAAATATACTTGAACCTAGGTTATCACCATTTTATTTTGAAAAAAATAATTTTGCTTTTACAAGTATTTCTTTCGAAGAAATAGAAAACATGGATTTGAATATTTTTCGTAGTAAAAAATTTATTGTTTTTTTATTTGATTCTAATTATAAAAATTTAAAATCATCAGATAAACTAAGATTTTTACTTTCTTCCGCTTTTGTTTTTACAAATAAAAATCTTTTGAAGTTATTTGGAGTTCCAGAAAGATATTTTTATTTTAATCCTTTACTAGATGAAAAATTATTTTTTTTCTCGAACAATTCAAATAGAAGTATTTTAACTAAAATATATGATTTTAACGAAAATTATACTCCATTTGATTTAAATAATATTTTTAAAATAATTATAAATTTACAAAATTTAACAACGCTTCAAGAAGAAAAAATATTTGTCGATGTTATAAAATTTTTATCTTGCGGATGCAATGTTTTTATACAAAATGAAAAAATAATAAATTTATTTCCAGAAAATATAAAATCTTTTTTAAATTTAGAAATGTCTGAAAATGATAAACTAGAAGTTCAGTTTCAAATTCATAAAAATTACAGTTATGTAGTCCAAGTTAATTCTATAGAAGAACAATTATATGGAATATTTGGTCATATAAATGATTTAGTTGAACAATAGATATGGAAATATTAATTATAAATTTTCTTACTCCTGAATATTCTGATATTAATTATAAAATTTTGAATTGGTGGAATTGTAGTATTCCAAACTCTAAACTTTATACAGTTTCTGAGATTTGCGAAAATTGGCCTTTTGACTATAATATATCTCGACTTAAAAACAAATGTTTAGATGTAGCAAAAAAACTTAAACCTGATTGGATGATATTAATGCCGGGGATAGATTGCGCTATAAAATCTTTACCTAATTTTAAGACTCTAGATAAAAATAAAATTTATTATGGTTGTAAAGTTGATTCTCGATTAGAAAATAAACAACCAGCATCAATGCATTTATATTCAAGTGTGGTTTATGAAAACTTTAGATATGATGAAAAACACGCTTTTTATTATGATGATTTTGACTTTTTTTTCTTAAAAACTAAAACGATTGAAAAACAAAAATTAGATTCTTTTTTATGTGTTCATTTAAATCATCAAGGATTACTTTATAAAAATGATTTTGTTAAAAACTCTTATGAAAAATCAAAAATTATTTTCGAAGAAGAATATTTAAAAACATTTAGTGTTCCTTTTGTTTATCCAAAATAAAATTTTTAGTTTTTATTTTTTATAGAATTCATCATTGTTTCGAAAGATAATAGAAAAATGAGTGTTCAGGAGTCGTGTAGAACCGAAAAAATTAATGTTTACCATATAATCAACGAGTCTCCTTCTTTAGGAGATATAATCGCTTGGGTTCCTATGGTTGACAAATTTCAAAAAGAAAAGCAATGCGTAGTTAATCTTTATACTCCTAATTCGGAATTATTTAAAGAAAATTATGTAAATATAAATTTTCTTTCATACAATCAGCAGCCGAAGAATGAAGAAAATATTATTCGTTTAGGAGCTTACGATGTAGCTGGGAAAAAATGGAGTGAATTTAATCTACAAGAACTAGCGGCGGTTATATTGAATATAAAATACGAACCAACAGTACCTAAAATAGTAAAGCCTAAAAATTTAAAAAATAATTTTACTAAAAAATATGTTTGCATAGCTACGCAATCTAGCGCTCAATTTAAATATTGGAATAATGCAGATGGATGGAAAAAGACAATAGATTATTTAAAATCTTTAGGTTATGACGTGATATGCATTGATAAATATCCTGTTTTCGGGGTCGAAGGCAGTATGAATGTTATTCCAAGTAATTGCATTGATCGAACAGGAGACTTGCCTCTTTCTGAAAGAATAAATGACTTAGTTCATTGTGATTTTTTTATAGGTTTAACATCTGGTCTTTCTTGGTTAGCTTGGGGGTTGAATAAACCTGTGATTTTTATATCAGGAATTTCCTTGCCTCATACAGATTTTTATACACCTTATAGAGTAACTAACACTGATTCAAATATTTGTCATGGCTGCGCTTCTGAGTCGAATTTTATTTTTGATAAAAATAATTGGAATTTTTGTCCTAAAAATAAAAATTTTGAATGCACAAGAGAAATTTCTTTTGAAATGGTAAAAGAAAAAATAGATTTATTGATGGTAAGAGAAAATTTAGATCATGACTTGTGTGGTATAAATGCGGTTTGCTCATTTATTGATGGGCCTAAATTAGAAATTCTTGATACCAAATATTCAAATTATTTAATTCATCTTTATGCTCGGCATGAGAACGAGTGGATTATATTTAATTATTTTATAGATATAAAACCTTTTCATTGGGTAAAGGGAGAAAGCGCAAAAAGAGAAGTGTGGAGATGGAAAGTTTTTGCTTTTGAAAAAGACAATTTAAAACTCGTATATCAAAATACATATAATGAAAATGGTAAAAATATAGAATTTATATTAGATTCGGAAGGTTCTCTGTATGATAAAAAATATTTAGAAAAATCTATATTATTTGAAAAAGAAAATAAATGTAAAGTTTTCATTAAATCGAAATTTGATAAAGAATTAAAAAAAGAATTTCCTTATTTTGAAAGAATATTTCCATTCGATAATGATACGTATCAAACTGAAATTTACGCTAGCTATCACATAAAACGCCATGAAATAGAAAATAAAAGATATAATTATTATTATACGAATAAAATTTGGATGGCTAATTTTCAAGGCTCACCAGAAATCAATAGATACCACCGAGAAAACTGGCTGGAATATGCTCAAGAAGAAGTATTTGACGACATAATTAGTTATGAGTAAAATAATATCAATATCACCAACTTACGGTCATGACGCTGGAGCAGCATTAATTATCGATGGAGAAATTAAATGCGTACTCGAAGAAGAAAAACTAACAGGTATTAAAGCTACATATAATTGGCCTATTTTCCCAGAGCTTTCTATAAATTCAATCGAAAAAAATTTCGGAGTAAATTTATTTAATTGTGATTACATTGTTTCTCCAAGACCATCTTCTGTAAAAGGATTACTTGAAAAATTTCAAAAACCAGAAATAGAAAATAAATTTAGTTCTTTTTCTCATCATGCGTGTCATGCTTTAGGCTCTTATTTTACATCTGGTATGAATGGAAAAGTTATTTCTCTTTCATTAGATGGAGCTGGAACAAGAAGCAGAAGTAAGATATATATTTGCGAAAATGGGTTTACAAACTTAGTTCATTCATCTTGGAGATGCACTGCCGCTTCTCTCGCTAATATATGGGGTTTTTCTACGCAACAAATGGGTTGGAGAATACTAAAAGATGAAGGAAAACTTGTTGGTCTAGCCGGACATGGAAAATTTAACGCAAAAATATATGAATATCTTAGTCATTGTTTATATTACGATAATCTAACTCATAAAGGGTCTGGTTGGGATTCTATTTTTCATTTTATAGCACTGAAATTACAAAAAGACGGTTGGTTTACCGATTCAGAAAAAAGAGCTGATTTTGCGACAACTTTAGAGAAGTTTTCTGAGGATCAAATGTTTAAACTATTATTTGATATGAGAAAAATGTTTCCAGAATACAATAAAATTTCTTTATCTGGAGGTTTATTTGCTAATGTAAAATTAAATCAGTTTATTAATGAATGTGGTCTTTATGATGAAATATATATTCATCAAGCTATGGGTGATGCTGGTTTATTTTTAGGCGCAGGATTATTAAAAGCTTATGAACTTAAAGAAATATCAAGACCAATAAAACCAAAAAATGTTTTTTGGGGGGAATCTTTTTCAAAACAAGACTGGTTAAATATTTTAAAACAAAATCCATCCATAAAATCGACTTATTTTAACCTTGATTTTGCAGCTAAATTAATTAATGATGGAAATGTTGTAGGTGTATTTCAAGGCAGAACAGAGTATGGACCTAGAGCGTTAGGCAATAGAAGTATAATTGTAAAACCAACTGATCCAGAAACTCATGCGAAATTAAACAAAAGATTGAAAAGAACAGAAATTATGCCTTTTGCGCCTTCTGTCTTAAGCGAATACGCTGATTTAATATTTAATTGCAATAAATCAAAATATACAGCTGAATTTATGACTTTGTGTTATCAAACAAAAGATGCTTGGATCGACAAAATACCTGCAGTAGTTCATCCAATAGATAAATCAGCAAGGCCTCAAATAGTCAAAAGAGAAGCTAACCCTTTTTATTATGATCTAATTGACGCTTATAGAAAAATTTCTGGTTTTCCAATCGTATTAAATACTTCTTTTAATGCTCATGGGGAACCAATAAATAATTATCCTCATCAAGTTATTAAGCATTTATTAGATGGATCTGTTGATTATATTATTACAGAAGATTTGATACTTTCGACAAAATGAAAAGAGTAGCTTTAATAAGTTCTTTTTGTGATAATGAAGAAAAATTAGATGTTCTTAAAAACAATATAAAAATATTAAAATCAAATGGTTTAGATATTATTTTATTAAGTCCTATTTTTTTGCCCCAAGAAGTGGTTAAACTTTGTGATTTTTTTTTCTATACTAAAGAAAATCCACTTTTAACATGGCCGTTTAAAGTTCAAATTTACAAAGCTTTTTTTTATATGCCTCAAAATAATGATTTTTTGTGCATAAATTTATGCGGTAATGATTATGGATGGGCTGGCTTTAATCAAATAAAAAAATTAACCGAAATAGCTCTTACTTTTGATTATGATTATTTTTATAATTTAATTTACGATTTAGATATAGACGAAAATGTTATTAGGGTTTTAAATCAACCACAAGAATCTTTAGTTTGTGGATACGAAAAAGGAAATAGATTACATTCTTTAGTCAGTTTGCATTTTATGGTATTTGATAGAAAAAACTGTAAAAAATTAATTGAAAATTTATCATTAGATAAATATTTAAATTTTTTAAATTCATATATAGTAAACTCGGGTAAAGTTGCGGAAACTTTTTTTGAAATTTTGTCGAAAGAATTAAATTATAAAAATTCAAATTTTCTTGTTAGGGATCAAATAGAAAGCTGTCCTGATTTTTTTAATTTTTCTAATATTGATAACTTTAAATTTTTTATAGAAAAAAATTCAGATGACATTTTATCAGATATTAGAATTTATGTTTTTGAAAACAAAAATGAAACCAATGCTGAAATAATTGTAAATGATAAAATTATTAATATTAGTAAAAAATATGAAATTTTTTCTCTTGGTTTTTCTTATTTAGAAATAAAATCGATTTTTTTAAAATTCGAAAATCAAACAATAGATCTTATGGATACCCTAAAAAAAATAAGTCATTCTTTTATTAGTTTTGAATCTACTATAGAATAATTAAATTTAATGAAAAAAGTATTTATTGTAGGTGGCACCTCTGGTTTTGGCTTTTCATTGGCAAAAAAATTTGCTTTAGATCATAAAGTTATTGTTTGCGGAAGAAGAAAAATATCATTCCGCAATAGTATAATCTGTGATATGTTAGATATAAAAGAAGAAGTATTCCATCGACATGAACCAAATATAATAATAAATAATGGTTTTGATAAAAAAGATTACCTCAAATCATATCAAGGCTCTCTAAATGTTTTAAAGACTGCTTTTAATTATTTTAAAAATAAAAACGAAGGAACTATTATAAACGTAAATTCCATAAGCGGGGTTAATCCAGATCCTAAAGACCCTGATTATGCTGCTGCAAAATACGCTCTTAAAGGTTATTCTGATTCAATCGCAGCTGAGTCTTTCCAAAGAAAAATAAGAATAATAAATTTATATCCAAGAGCTATGGCTACTGGAATGAATCAGGGAAGATCAGATTTTAAACAACTTATGGATCCTGATGAAGTTGCTGAATTCGTTGTTTCTATGACAAAAACTCAATCTTTTTATATAAGTTCTATCCAATTTGATAGAATAAAGAAGTAATGAAAGCCGCAATTCTTCTAGAAAAAAATAAACCTTTGTACATTGGAGACGTTATTCTACCAAAAAAAATAAGTTTTGGTCAAGTAAAAGTAAAACTATTATCAAGTGGTTTGTGTGGGGCTCAACTTCAAGAAATAGCCGGACTTAAGAACAATGAAAAGTTTATGCCTCATTTACTTGGGCATGAAGGATGTGGTATTGTAGAGTCAGTTGGAGATGGAGTCTCTAAAGTAAAAAAAGGTGATAAAGTCGTAATGCATTGGAGAAAAGGATCTGGAATAGAAGCAGATTTTGGAAAATATAAGTGGAATGATAGAGAGATTTCTGGGGGCAAAGTTACAACTTTAACTGAAGAATCAATAGTTTCAGAAAATCGTGTTACTCCAGTAGATAAAGATATTGATAATGAATTTTGCGCTTTACTTGGTTGTGGCTTATCAACTGGATTTAGTGTTGTTAATAAAGATGCGAATATTAAATTTGGAGAGACAGTTCTAGTTATTGGATGCGGAGGCGTTGGCTTAAGCTGTGTTCAAGCTGCAAAATTGTCTTTAGCTTCTCATATCGTAGGCTTAGATATAAATGAATCAAAAAAAATAATGGTTGAAAATTTAGGAGCTGAATTTTATAGCCCTGTAAATTTAGAAAAATTAATTGAAAGTAAAGTTAAATTTGACTGCATTATTGATACAACTGGTCTTTTGAATATTGTTTCTCGACTAATTCCACTTTTATCTTCTCAGGGTAGATGCATTTTAGTTTCTCAACCTAAATCAGGATCTCAAATAACAATAACAGACCCCATTGGATTTTTTTCAAATAGCGGCCAAACAATAAGATCAACTCAAGCAGGTAACTTTGATCCAGATATAGATATACCAAGATACGTAAAACTTTATAAAAATGGCATAATAAACATAAAATCTTTAGTGACTGATCGTTATGATATATTTAATATAAACGAAGCGATAACACAACTTAAAACTGGAACATCAGGAAGAATAATAATTAATTTTTAAAATGAATTACGCCACAAAACAAGACCTCATTAATTTCGAAAATTCAATAATTGATCTCTATAAAGATTGTAAACTCCCATTTTTATTCCATTTATCCGGTGGAAATGAAGATCAGTTGATTGAAATATTTAAAAATATTAAAGAAGGAGACTATGTAATATCTAATCATAGAAATCATTATCATGCTCTTTTGACTGGTATTCCTCCTCAAGAACTTAAACAGAGAATCTTAGATGGAAGAAGCATGTTTGTTTATGATAGAAAACGAAATTTCTTTACATCTGCTATTATAGGAGGAACTCCAGCTATTGCTGCTGGAATAGCTCTAGCTCTTAAACGAAAAGGTTCTTCTCAAAAGGTTTGGTGTTTTGTTGGAGACGGCACGGAAGATTCTGGACATCTTTTTGAGGCGGCTAGATATGTATCTGGATTTGATTTGCCATGTCAATTTATTGTAGAAGATAATAATAGGTCTGTATGTACTCCAAAATCAGAAAGATGGGGAAATTCATCTTATCCAATAATGCCTTCATGTGTGACTAGATATAAATACGATATAAATTATCCTCACGCCAGAATTGATGAAACCATAGATTTAAAAAAGACTAAACAAAAAACTGATCTTGAATATTTCCCAGCTTTAGACCCAGAAGTTTTGCCTGATTTTGAAATAGATAATAATATTTCTTTTAAAAATGCAGTAACGCAAGCAATGACAGAGATTGGAAAAACTAATTCTGTTTTTATTGGTTATAATGTTAAACATGGAAATGCCATGGGTAATTTAGTTAATGTTGATGACTATAAAAAAATTGAAACTCCTGTCGCTGAAAATTTAATGGCTGGTTTGGCTATTGGAATGTCTTTCGAAGGTTTTAAACCAGTTGTGTATTACGAAAGGCATGATTTCATGCTTGTTGCTGCTGATGCTATCGTAAACCATGTTAACCATATAGAAAGAATTTCTCATGGAGAATATAAGTGCCCAGTAATTTTTAGAACTGTAGTGGCTGACAGCGGACCATTTTACTCTGGTCCTACTCATTCTCAAGATTTCACGGAAGGTTTTAATAAATTAGTTTCTTTTCCAATATATGTTCCTGATACTGGAGTAGAAGTTCTTAGTGCTTATAGAAAAGCTATTTATTCTCAAAGACCATCAATGATTGTAGAAAGGAAAAGTAAATTTTAATGAAAAAGAAAATTTTAGTAATAGGAGATAGCTGTAGAGATGTTCATGTTTATTGTTCTTGTGATAGAATGAGTCCTGATAAGCCAGTGCCAGTTTTAAAAATTATTGATCAAAATGATAATCCGGGCATGGCAAAAAACGTTTATCGAAATATAAAATCTATAGAAAACTCATGCGATATCATAACTAATTCAAATTGGGCAAATATAACTAAAACAAGATATATTCATAAAAGCACAAATCATATGTTTTTCAGATTAGATTCTGACGAAACAATGAAGCCTTTTAATATTGAAAAAATGAGTTATGATTATGATCACATTGTTATTTCTGATTATGGAAAAGGCTTTTTAACAGAAGAAGATATCGTAAAAATTTCATTGAACCATGAGTCTGTTTTTTTGGATAGCAAAAGAAGATTAGGAGATTGGGCTAAAGATGTAAAGTTTATAAAAATAAATAATTTTGAATACGATAGGTCCAAAGATTTTATCAATAATAAACTTAAAGAAAAAATTATCCAAACGTCTGGAGCCGAAGGATGTTATTATAGAGGAAAAAACTTTCCAGTCAACCAACAAGATGTAATTGACGTTTCTGGAGCAGGTGATTCGTTTTTAGCTGGTTTAGTAGTAGAATATAGTAAGTCTAAAGATATAGAAAGAGCAATAATTTTTGCTAATGAATGCGCTAGCAAAGTTGTTTCTCAAAAAGGAGTAGGAGTTATATAATTTAATATATGAAAATTTTTGGTCATGCTACTTATGTTGGTAATGCGGGATACAACTCTCATTGCCAAAATTTTTTTAGGGCATTAAGTAAATTTCATGAAATAAAAATTAGAAATTTTACTGTAGGTAAAAATTGGCATTTCTCCAATCTTACTAGTGAAGAACCTCATGGAGATAATGTTGATAAATTAGATAAATCACTACTTGGGCTTCAAACTCTTTGGGGTCCTAAAAAAAATTTAGAAGATTTTGAAATATATGGTTTTAAAAAACAAGAATTTAAATATGATATAAATTTAATTCTCGCGGAGGTTAATCATTATTATTTTTATCATAATTACCAAGGTCCTAAGATAGCATATACAGTTTGGGAGAATACATTGTACCCAGAAGAATTTTTTAATAAATTAAAAGAATACGATCAAATTTGGGTGCCAACTAAATGGCAAGCAAATATTACAGTTAACCAAGGAATACCTGCCGATAGAGTAAAAGTAGTACCAGAAGGAGTTGATATTGATTTATTTAGACCAAAAAATGAAATTATTGAATCAGAAGTTTTTAGATTTGTGTTGTTTGGTAGATGGGACGCTAGAAAAAGCACTAAAGAAATTATCCAAGCATTTAAGAATGTTTTTGAGAATAATAAAAATGTAGAACTGTGGATTTCTGTAGATAACCCGTATTCTGTTGATGGACTAAATACAACAGAAGAGAGACTTAGAAAATATAATTTATGCTGTGAAAATATTAAAGTCTTACATTTTCCAAGTAAACAAGAATACGTTGATATTTTAAACTCAAGTCATGTTTTTGTTTCTTGCTCCAGAGCTGAAGGTTGGAATTTACCTTTAATAGAAGCTATGGCTTGCGGAATACCTAGTATATATTCAGATTGCAGCGGTCAATTAGAATTTGCAGAAGGAAAAGGAATTCCGATAAAAATATCTAAAGAAATATATCCTGGGGAAGTAAAAAATAACTATTGTGAATTAGCTGAAAAAACAGTTGGTAAATGGTACGAACCAGATTTTAAAGATTTAGAAGATAAACTACTATATTGTTTTAATAATTACTCTTTGTTAAAAGAAAAAGCACTAAAAGATTCTGATCTAATAAGAAAAGAATTCTGTTGGAGCAATGCAGCTAAAAAAGCCTCTGATATATTAGAAAAATTTATGAATCCTCACATTAGAGAAGATTATTCTGTAGAGTTTCTGGGTCCTACTAAGGACAAAATGGGAATTTACTACAAGTCTTCTTCAGAAGAAAACAAGAAAATAATAGCTCAAATAATAGATGATTTTTCTGGTTTTATTTTTTACGAACAAGAGTTAGAAATAAATAATAAATGTTCTTTTTTCACTAAACACGCCTATGTTTTGCCTAATCAAGTTTTTAAAATATATGATTATTATACAAAAGAATTAAAATTGGAGAAAAAAATAAATGAAGATTTAAGTTATGATTTGAATATCTTAAAGATAGAAAATAGAAATTTAATATCTTTAGTGCCCGAAAATATTCGCAACTCTCCATCTTTAGGTTTTAGTTTTTTAGAAATTTTTCACCGCAAGACTTATAGTTTTAAATTTTGTGAAATCAATGATGGCGATGTAGTTTTTGATCTTGGATCGTGCTTTGGTTTATTTTCAAGATACGCTTTTTCTCAAGGAGCATCTGAAGTTCATGCTTTCGAACCCAATAAAGAATTGATTGATTCAAACATTTATTTAAACAAAGATTATAATTTTTATTTTAATAATAAAGCTGTTCATAGTAAAAACGTTAAGCTTATCAAGAAACACGATTACATTGGGTCTTCCACAGAAGAAACAGAAGAGTTAAGTGATTTAAGTATTAATATAAATGAATACATAAAGAAAAATGGTATCAAAAAAATAGACTATTTGAAAATAGACATTGAAGGAGCCGAGTACGATTTTTTCGAAACTATAGATAAAGATTTTTTGAAGAACAATGTTTCTAAAATAGCTTTAGAATATCATTTTAATAGAAATAACGAAATAGAAAAAATAGTTTCTTTATTACGCGAATCTGGTTTTGTTTGCCAATTTGAAAATGAAAAAGTTCACACTAAAGAATTGGGAATGCTTTACGCTTGGAAAAGTAAATCATTTAATTTTGAAACTTTTTTTCAAAAATACAAAAAAAGCATAGAGAGTTCAGGAGTTTCTAGATTAAATTTTTATAAATATATAATACCTAAACTTGTAGATAAAAATAAACCTCTCTATATTTTAGAAACAGGAACAATGTGGGCTCCACTTAAAGATAATATGGGAGCTTTTACTTTGATAATGGCAGACTTAATTAAAAATTATACAGGTGGTAAATTATATACCGTTGATATCTCAGAAAAAAATTTGAGCTCATGCAAAGAATATACAAAAGATTTCGCAAGTCACATTGAATATGTTGAATCAGATTCTGTTTCTTTTATTGTTAATTCAAGTGATAATTTTATTTTTGATTTAGATTTAGTTTACTTAGATTCTTGGGATTTTAGCGTTCCTCATCCTCATGAATCAGCCGATCATCATTTAAAAGAATTGATGGCTTTATATGACAGAATTAATTATGAATGCCCGATAGCAATTGATGATAATTTCCTCCCGAATACTTATGTTATGTGGAACTATTTTGATAATAAAGGAAATATTATAAATACTGAGAGATTTGAGACTCGTGATAAAATTTTAGGTAAAGGAATGTATTGTCATGAATTTCTAATTAAAAATAATTGGAAAAGATTTGAGAAATTTGATGTAGCTGGCGCAAATAATTTATTTTATTACGAAAGACAAAAACTAAGTTTTGGTCAAGTCAAAAATATTCTTAGTGATTTCTACAATAGAAATAAAATAACTCTTTCTCAGCCTAAGTTTTTAGATTATGTAAATAATATAACTAACAAAGCTAATGGTTTAGGTGATCTTTTAATATTAACGCCTTTAATTCCAGAGAAAAATATTTATAGTCCTTTTAACGATTACTTTTCTTTTTTAGAGTATTCTGATTGTAAATTTAATAAGCAAGATATTTATTTCGATATTCGGGATTCTGATTTACATAAGCAAGACTGGGGCGGTGGCCACTGCATTCAAAGACTACAAAAAGCATTTTTAGGAAAATTTGATCTTCTTCCAAAACCAAAAATAAACAAAAAATATTCCCCATTAAAAAACAAAGTAGCTTTTCATTTCGAAAGCTTTAGAAGAAAAGAAACTGCTCTGCCTCAAGAAATTAGAGATTTAATAAAAGAGTTTTTCTTAAAAAATAAATATCAAACATACGATTGCAGTTCTTACAAAAACTTAAAAGAGCTTATCGAAGAAATGTCTAGTTGTGAATATTTTGTAGGTATAGACAGTGGGCCAATGCATTTAGCAGCTGCTTTTGAGATTAAATCTATTATTATTTTAAATCATCCTAGTTCTAAAGATATCTATCTTCCAAAATTAGCCGAAGCAAATATAGCCAACTCAGAGTGGCTTTACCCTCAGAATATTCATTTAGCTGTTAATGAAGGTAATCAATTAATTAATAAATTTTCTGTTGCTAATTTAAGGAATGCTTTGGTTGGTAATTTGTATCCTTATTTTTCAAAAGAATATCTATTATTAAATTTAAAGTGAAAACGTTTAAATTTTTGCTTTTGTTTACATAACTATTTCATTTTACCAAGTGTAATAGTCTATATGGCTTATAATATTTCTTTAACTCAAGGAGAGAGTTATGGTCTTACCGCTACGTTAAAAAACTCAGACGGGACCAACATGAATCTCTCTGGCTATTATGTTAGAGGTAAAGCAAAGTATAACTATGGAGATACTGGGATTATTTTAGATATAAATCCTCAAATTTATCATGTAACTAGTGGGATTATTACTTTTACTATTCCTCCAACAGGAACAGCAGCTCTACCCGTAGGGATGTTAGTTTATGATATAGAAAAATACAGTTCGGGAGATGCTTCTGTTTCTAAAGTTTTAAATGGAAAAATTATTATAGCCCCAGAAGTAACAGTTTAATTTTATGGAAGTTATTGTTACAGAAAATACAAATCAAGTTATTGTTTCCCCTCAACTTCCTAACGAAGTTATAATCAATAACGCTGGAGGGGGAATTTCTGGTTCTTCTGGGACAAGTGGTTCTTCGGGCTCAAGTGGAGAATCAGGTAGTTCAGGATCGAATGGTTCTTCCGGATCTTCTGGCTCTAGCGGTTCTTCAGGTACTAGCGGCTTTTCAGGTACTTCGGGTTCTAGTGGATCTTCAGGAACAAGTGGTTCGTCAGGATCATCTGGAACCTCAGGATCAAGCGGGTCCTCAGGTAGTTCAGGAACTTCTGGTTCTAGTGGATCGTCAGGATCAAGTGGTGAATCTGGAACTAGTGGTTCGTCAGGTAGCTCGGGAACTTCAGGGTCAAGCGGGTCTTCTGGCACTAGTGGTTCGTCAGGTAGTTCAGGAACTTCCGGTTCTAGCGGATCGTCAGGATCAAGTGGTGAATCTGGAACTAGTGGTTCGTCAGGTAGCTCGGGAACTTCAGGGTCTAGCGGTTCGTCAGGTAGTTCAGGAATTTCAGGGTCAAGTGGTTCTTCTGGTACTAGTGGTTCGTCAGGTAGTTCAGGAACTTCCGGTTCTAGTGGATCATCAGGTAGTTCGGGAACTTCAGGGTCTAGTGGTTCGTCAGGTAGTTCAGGAACTTCAGGGTCTAGTGGTTCGTCAGGATCAAGTGGTGAATCTGGAACTAGTGGTTCGTCAGGTAGCTCGGGAACTTCAGGGTCTAGTGGTTCGTCAGGTAGTTCAGGAATTTCAGGGTCAAGTGGTTCGTCAGGATCAAGTGGTGAATCTGGAACTAGCGGTTCGTCAGGTAGTTCAGGAACTTCAGGGTCTAGTGGTTCGTCAGGTAGTTCAGGAACTTCAGGGTCTAGTGGTTCGTCAGGTAGTTCAGGAACTTCCGGTTCTAGTGGATCATCAGGTAGTTCAGGGACCTCAGGATCAAGCGGGTCCTCAGGTAGTTCAGGAACTTCCGGTTCTAGCGGATCGTCAGGATCAAGTGGTGAATCTGGAACTAGTGGTTCGTCAGGTAGTTCAGGAACTTCAGGGTCTAGTGGTTCGTCAGGATCAAGTGGTGAATCTGGAACTAGCGGTTCGTCAGGTAGTTCAGGAACTTCAGGGTCTAGTGGTTCGTCAGGATCAAGTGGTGAATCTGGAACTAGCGGTTCGTCAGGTAGTTCAGGAACTTCAGGGTCTAGTGGTTCGTCAGGTAGTTCAGGAAC
>Ga0194133_10005455_pt1 | contig 16183 bp, 8 predicted proteins | sample TA2KigOf40mmetaG_FD_155448 | JGI IMG/M metagenome (GOLD analysis project Ga0194133, IMG submission 155448) | Freshwater microbial communities from Lake Tanganyika, Tanzania - TA2015055 Kigoma Offshore 40m | ecosystem: Environmental > Aquatic > Freshwater > Lake | place: Tanzania: Lake Tanganyika...
TCAAAAAAGTTGAACAAATTAAGAAAGATGTTACTGAAGAGAAGGTCGCACAAACCAGAAAAAGAAAAAAGTCTAAAATGCTAAAGGTAATAAAGAAAAAAAAACCTTTTTTTCCTTCACCAAATGAATCTGAGGGCTGAGCAAGATAAAAAAAAGAATCTTGATATGAAAGAAGAAGACAAAGATATGGAAGTGAAAACTTTTTTTTCTCTTGGAAAAAAGTCTGGGTCGAGGTTACCACTAAGATCCATCTTAATAAAGGGGATAAATCCAACATAATGAAAAAGAAGGCACATTTTTATTTGCAGTTCAGTCATTATTCAACAACAAGAAAAATGCATATTTTTTATATTTACTTCATGTGAGTATGGTGCTCTGGAGTAGCTTTGGGATGACCTTTGGAGAGAGAGGAAGTATTCATTTGAGTAAACCCAGTCACGTGACCTTACTTATCAAGAAAAGAATCAATAAAGATCTTTATGGTCCTCTTCAAGCATATCAAGCAAGGACTATAGCTTAGTTTCTCTCCCCTTGTCATTCTCTGTTTTGTTGTACACCTATTACACCTAAGATATTATCGATTCCTTACATTCTGGTTACCCATATCAGGATTCCCACGTCTGGAATCTCTATCATACATCGAGTTTTGTGTTTGATGTCTGATAATTGACTGATGTGTTCTATGTACTACTATCCTTATTAGAGTAGGGTATATAAGAGCTTCTGTAGAAGTCTGAAGTTATGTTGGATAAAGATTCACAACGTTGTTTTCTTGCTTAAGGTCAATGTCTGACAGTTTTTTGCAACCCAAGATTGGGATGCACTTGCCTGGCTTCTTTGCGGAGGATTGGCAATCAATCCTTTATTTGGAAATAGGGATTTTGGTCAACTTCTGTGAAAGTTGGACTAAAATGCTGACTATGGACCAGATTGGAGTTTATTTAAAGAGAATTTTTTCACATAACTGTGATGTATCTTTTGGAAATTTGATGATCTGTGATTTCTGATTTGTACAAACAGTTTTTCTCTGTGATAATGGCTCTTTTATTGACCAATTCATATTTTTTGTTGACTTTAGTTAGTGATTATTGACTTTTATTAGCATTGATTAACCAATCTGTGATTTTATTTGATAGTTTTGATTACTTGTTTTTACTGAATTTTCAAATTTACCCAGCCCAATCTATTTTATAGAATGGGTTGGGGTCAGGATTCTTGTAACATCAAATGGTTGTAATTGCTGTTCTGTTGTGACAGCAAGTCTTTAGTAAAAGTTTAAATGAAAAGTCACTTTATTCTTAGATCAAAACAGTTTGAATGTTTCTTAGCAGAAATTAGTCTTCTGGAACAGAAATAATCCTTTCTATTAAAGTTTGTTAAATAATTCTTCCCTTGATCTTCTGCATACTTTGTTGCATCTTCTCATGTGGTGTACCAAGTATATTTATATTTACACTTGCATTTAATCAGCTCATACTTTTATACAATAATTTAGAGTGGAATATTGGGTGCTTTTTTAAAGTTCACCATTAAGTCTCATCAAAATCAAATTTTTTTTCTAATTATTTTCTGAACAGATGTGGTGGCTGTGACGTTGAATCCAATATTTTTCTATGAAAAAAGATTTCTTTTTTGACACAAATACGCCAAGATTTTATTGAAAGGTCTAGTTACTTTGACATAAAACTGGTCTTTGACATCGGCTTAGTCGGTGCCAAAACTTAAACCAAAACCTGACGAACGAATAGGATAAAAAAACTAGAACAGATTAAGTTTAAAATCATCTGTCAAGATAATTTCCAAAAAACACAAAATTGATCAAAAAAATAATTTTTTTTCCAACAATTTCCTATACTTTTTGAATGATTTTGAAAAAAGAAATTCCGGAAAAATATGCCACAAAAGCAAAATATTTCAATTGCAAATTTGGTTGGGGTGGAAAAAAAGCTATGCTTTTGCCTAGAATTTTTTTTATTTTATCTCTCCATAAAATAACAACAACTGCATATGAGTCAGCAGTTTGTTGGACTTCAACTGACTTGAACATTTTTGAATTCATTTTTCTTTTGCCTTCTCCATCCTAAAAAAAAGTCAAATTATATTGGGATGGTGAAAATTTGCATCAGGGTGTTTGTTGGTTCAACATCATCTGGCTGGAAGAGCAAAAAAGCAGTTCTCAATATAGGCGGTTGATAAGATTGAAAAAATGGGGAAACGGCATCAACTTTTTTTTATTAAACTATTTTGCAAGAAAAAAAAAGTTATTTTACATCAAAATCTAAAGTGAATTTTGATCTTGAAAGATATATTTGACTCAACTAAAACAAAGAGAAAAAAAAGTTTCTTTAGGACCTGAGGGGCCAAAGAGTAATTTGGTGGTTAAGGTTAGAGAAAGTAAAAATTCTCATCTCACAAAAATCCTTAAAAATATACTAAATGATGAACTCTAAACAATTTTTTACAATTTGAAAGTCTTATTTGAAGAGGGAAACATTTTTCAGACATATATCAACGCTTTTTCTTAGCTCATGACAAATGACTGACTAACCTTAATGACTTTGGAGAATTATTAGTTTGTTTAATTATTAGAGCTAATGAGGTTTTGCTCTGAAGGATTGGTATTCTCTGCTTCATCATGGGAAACATGGTAAAACTGAAACAAAGTTTCTAAGAAGTAAAAACATTTTTTTCAGGTTTCATGCAAGTTTATGTTTGAAATTCTAGCATTTTTGAGCTGAAACTGGCTCTTATTTGGTTGGGAAGGTACATCAGGATCCAAATCCAGATTTTATTGTACTTTTATAAGGCCTATCACTTTTGTATCCAATCACAAAAATTGCAATCATCTTTATCAATATTGATGGACTACAGATGTGTTGTATATAGAAGGAAATTATAAGGATAGTTCACTTAATTTATCAAAAAGTCTACTTGTTCATATCAGAATTGGTAATTTTTTAACCTCTCCTCATCACTTTGTTTGCACAAGGTTGTTTTAGATGGCTGAGATTTTGTAACAAAATGTATGTCAAAGTAATTGTTGTGTTGGGAACTTACTGCCCAACTAGAATATAATTTTATGCAAATCAACTCATTAAAGAGTGAGATACTCTGTGCAGAGCAGAACATTCAATCTTTGAAATCTGTGTAAGTGTGCTGTGCATTTGTAAAGTGAAGGAGTGACAAAACAGATATAAACTTCCCATTCTTGAAAAGAAAGAACTGGGGGGTATTTCAAAATGCTAGGAGGCACCTTTTGATGCTGTCAGCAGAGGTATGTCTTATTGTTTTCAGGAAGCTATCATAGCCTGGAAAGAAGTGTGGTAATGAAAGATATCTAAATGACCTTGAAATGAAAATTGGGGCAATGAAAATGTCTTCCAACTGTCAACCAGTTGCAAAAACCATTTGGCACTACAGCAGATACTTTATGAGGCAATTTTGAAAATCCAACCCTTTACCTATAAATGACACAAATGGTCCTTTTGCATAAAATGTGTTTAATCTTTGATTCAAATAAAACTATTTAAAATTGGAAACACACCAATTTTTACCTGATCTAGATCAATAATGTCTTCTGATTCCATGATAGATGGATTGAAAACACGTTCCCCACATTGTCAATACTAAAATATTTACAAGTGATCTGACTGTCGTGACAATATGCCACTTTTAAACATTTCAAACAGTCATGATCCAATACTGAACCAAAGCAGTAGAATTGATTGAAACATGTTGAATTCTACCAATTCAAGTGACACAGGTGGGGAAGTCTGGGTCTGGGATGATGCAACATGGATTCTTGGCTCTTCATTTATCATTTTTACAATGCAAACAGGTATATCTTTTTTTGTGTGTGTCCACATTGTGAATCTCGCCCAGAATAGAGCATGACTACTTAAAGGCTTTAAAGAATAACATCAAAGTTAGATTTTAAACTTCTGAATCTAATATAATCCTCTTAAGAAAGGATTTAACTGACTTTCACTCGAGATCACACTGATTCCAATTAATCTATGTAGGCATAAAAGTTAGACTTGATTGCTCAAACAAACTTTTCCATGCCAGTAGAAGCAGGGTCAATATTTGTAAGTTTACCTTTGTTTGCCACCAATCAAACAGGACTATTTTTTTTACTTTGATGGTTCACAGAATCAAAGTCAAAACTTGACAAAAGAGGGGTGAAAACAATCAACCAAAAATATATCAATATTCATTTTGGCAGTAGATGAAAGTAAATTTTTTCCCTTTCTGTGAAAATCTGAGCCAGATTTATAAGTTAAAACTAACATTTTGGAAAGGGATTAGTGATTGGAATGCACTTTGTGTAGCCTTATACTGAAAGATTGTGATTTGTATGCAGTAAACATATTCCAATTTCTTTACGGGAAAAGTTTAACTTTAGTTTTCCAGATGCAGATTATAATTTTCAATGAAATAATTCATAGAAAATTTAAAATTAATGACATTACAATGTCAATGCACCAAAAAAGAAAAAAATTGCTTTTGTAATATAAGAACCAGAGCTGATTATTTTTACACTAAATTGAAGGAATGAAAATAATTCCTTTTTTTGTGAGTTTTAAGTGTATTTTTCACCTCTAGTTGTGCTTAATAATCATCTATTTTGGTGTTATAATAAGGTTTATTTTTGGTATAAAAGATTTTTTTTAGCAAGGAAAATTGGTATTAAAGAAACCTCACAAATTTTTAAAAGCAATAACCTAGAATTGAGTTTAAAGAATGACCTTTAAACTCATTTTTTAGAAAGGAAAATCACTTTGGCTGTGTTTGAAAAATTAGGAAAAGAACTTGTCACAAGAAAGCTAATTTTCCTGTCATTTATACCACTTAAGTTTTTCAAGGTTACACCCATGAGACATACAAAATCACCAAATTTAACTTTTCACAATTTCAGATCTTATGTCAAGTCTAGACAACTTTTCTCACAAACTTTTCACTTAAGTAAAAATTGTAATCACAGTCTGGCAGTGGCAGGTAGGACACCTAATTACAGAATAATTGTACAATATAAGTCCGGATATTACCTCATATCTGAAAGTAAAGTTCTGTTCTTGACTACACAAAGGAACTGAACTTTTTCTCCTTTTTTCCTACACCTTTAATTGGATTGAATGTTGAAGTTCAAAATGATTTATTATTAGTATTCTTCTCATAAAGGTATATCTGCATTCTATAGACAACAAAAAAACTTGTGTTTCAGTTAGGCACTTTTTCTCACAAACTTGTCAATCTTTGTTTCTACATTTCTCATTTCTTGCCTTTTAATATTTTTCTTTAATCTTATTTTCCAAAATAAAAAGTTTTTCAATACTAAATTTCTGTAGAAAGAAAAAGAAGGAAAAAAAAGTTTTTCAGAATTGTTCTTTCACGCTGCAAGAAGAAAACTATTTTTTAACAATCCTTTTCATATTCTGAAACTTTAAACCTAAGTTTTTGAAGGTAACATATTATTCTTTTAATAAAGCAATCAGCCATGATAGGGTTCAAAGTGTAAAAATTTCATTTCTCAACCGCATTTGTATTCATAAGAAAGAGATACCTATTTATTTGGCATAGATAGTAGGCAATACTAGCTGCCAATAGTAGAAATCTTTAAAATATCTGCCTTTTTTCTCAAGTGTTCACAAAAGGTCGGATTATGCGGCCATTTTTGGGTGGGCTTTATCTTTTTGTGTCGTTAAGATTGGACAAAGTCAGAGTTTTTGTCATATAGCCAACATGCAAAAACAAGGCAATAATATGAAAACCATCAAGAACAGCACTCACATAATAATCACTATGTTTTTGTATCCCCTCAGCATTGAATATTGCAAAGATTTCATTCCCTATTCCCATCACTTTTAATTCCTTAAAAGGTTTTCAATTTTGCTCGAAATCTTGAATTTTTGTTTTCACGTACGTACTACACACTGAATAGAGAAGGTCTGTTGTTCAAAGTAAAATAGAAAGATGAAAAAGTTTGCATTTGAAAAATGAATTAAATTGAATTTAAAGTTTGCTGTTAGATGAAGCTCTGGCTAGCCTCCTGAGTAACAGTTTAAAAGAAACTTTAATATCTTTGGGGAATTTTATTTCAATTTCAATCTATTTGAGACTTTTTCTAAGACTCTTTCTACAGTAGAGGAAGATATACTATTTCAAGAAGTTTTTTACTTTAAGCTTGGATTGATTCATGAGTAAATTCAACCCTTATAAAATCTCATAAATTATTCTTAAACTTTAATGAAAATATGCTTTCTAACACAGTCAATCTGAATATTTAACACTTTTTTTGGATCAAATTGATTCCAAAAAAGTCTTTGATAAAAAAAAATTGAAAAAGTTGAGGTAATCAATAAAGAAAGTCATTTATAAGCTGTAGCTATTTTTTTACTTTCCCCAAAGCTAAAATTTTACATATCAAAGAAGAAGTTTAATCAATTTATACCAAAAAAGTAAGAAAAGCCTTAAATTTGATTTTTGCTAAAGTTCCCTTGCTTTGAGCTCTTGTTCTTCAGTGAAACCAGCTTTGATTAACTTCTGAGAATTGAAAACTTTTATGTTTCGTGAATCAAAAGTTTTTCTCCTTTGTACCAACATGCAGGCTTTTCGTCACACTTGAAGTTGGTTTTCCACGTTGGGTTTTATTTCTGAAAAACATTTTTTTTTTAGATTTTAATTAGCAACAAAAACTTTCCTCGAAAAATGTTATTGAACATTGGATTTTCTGAAACTGCCATGCTGGATGTTTCAAAAAAGGAGAAAGAGACCAAACTTCAATGTCAAAAAACTTTATTGTAAAAAAACATTTGGTATTTATACCAGCCTACTTGGATGAGTGGGTTTAAGAAAAAGCTTCAAAATTTTTTTGAATCATTTTCATGAGGTAGCAAGCAATATGATTTTCTCTGAGATTATGAAAGGTGGCACAGATCTTGCCATTCTGCTACTCTTATTATATGCACTTCAGCATATGAATCTTGAGTAATCAAAAAGGGGAATCCTATCCTACTTCAGGGTTTATTTCAAGTCTTTCTGAACAAAAATTTCCTCTCTTCATCCCTCCCTAAGCAAAGCGAAGGGGAGAGTTTAGAAATTTTGTATAGGAATTGGGAGTGACGTCCCGCATGAGTCCATCACCCCATTCTCCTCCCACACCAGGGAAACTAGAGGCCTGACATTTGGCATTCATAATCCCCACATGTATGGCTCCAAAAGCTACCAATCAGATTTTTATATTTTGCATAGAAGCTGGAAGGGTTGCTTGGGAGGGTTTGGCATTTTTCACTGCTTAAAAAATGCCCGTGTACTTAAGTTTCAAAAATATAATTTTCTATATAATATTCTACCATCAGGCATCAATTTGAAATATGTTGAAAATGTAAATTGATTTAAAGATTAAGCAAAGATATTCATTAAAGGTCTGCAAAAAATGTATTGTAAAAATGTTTCATCCCCACACCCAAACTAATGTTAATGTGACCCACTTGTCTATATAGAAGCACTCAGGATAGATTAGTGAAAGTTAATGAATCTAAAATATGTGTCAACGCTCACCAGGTCCCAGATCACAAAGGGGCTATCTGATAAAAATGGCCAACTTCTTTTGCACAATCAGCATTACTCAACATCGATTCTGGCTTTCCTTTCCACAACTATTTGGCAAAGTACTAATGTCAAGCCTAGAATGTGTTATTGAACATTGTGCAAAAATATTCCAATCCAAAGCAGTTTCAAAAATAACTGTTTAAGCAGAAGCTAATTGTGAGACAAAAAATCATCAAGTTTCTCAGAAAATCCTATCCTAACTTCCATAGCCATATAATATCATGGATTTCCTATCAATCATTTTTTTCAGACACATGATCATATGAAGGAACAACTTGAAAGAGTGGGGAATAAAAATCACCTTTTTCCCTGTGTGAACAAAATCCTTTTCTGGCCAAACTAAGAAATTTCATTTCAATTCCTGTTATTGACATATTGGTTTTCCTTCTGTGAAAACTTATATTGGCTAAGCCAGAATTTTACATTCACCCAAGTTATTTAATAAGCATTTCTCATTCTCCTTTTGGTCAGAAATGCTGAATGATAATTCATTTCTTTGAGTATGGTTGGGCCCAACGTTTTTTTACTTTGATTGTTTGACCATGTCTGAAGATATTTTGTGGAAGAGTTTGCCTGATGAAAATGATTTGTTGTTTCCGGACTGCGGTGGATGATGCTCTTTGTCTGTCAGGACTCTTGCCTTATTTTGTGGAAATATAATCAGAATATTGAAAAATGAAAACAAAATCAACTGTATAGGCATGCAAAGACTTAATTCAAACATGGAAAAGATACTTAAGAAATATTTTTGATGATGAAATTCCAGACAAATTACGTCAATAACTCTAAAATAAGCTTGATTGATTGATTGACAGGTTTTTGATAAGGAACTGATCATTCTAACACCTAATGAAGTTGACTTAACAACAGTTTCTGTATATTGTTGTTACTTGATTGTACTTTCCCGACTGAAAATAAGAGGGTGACTTGTCGCTATTTTTCATAACATAGAAAAAAGGGTGATATTGTGTGTCTTATTGCCGTAATGGTGACTAAAAGTCACCCTTTTTGAGTTTTGAACCCGAAATCTACCTTAATATGGTGACTTAAAGTCACCCTTTTTGAGTATGGCACCCAAAATCTCCCTTTTTCAAAAAAGGGTGACCTTATTTTCGGTCGGGTTATAAGAAAGATGAAATAGCAGAGGACAGTCCAAATCATCATTTGATCCATACAACAATCAATCCTGACTGAAATAATCATTGGGCCAAAAGGTTAATGAAGGCGAATCTGGGGGTCAAAGATTTTACCCATGCTGGAGATTAAGCCCCACTCTCCCAATTCACAGTCAGCTGCTACAGCAACCCCTCTTTTCGTCATGGAAATTTACTTTAGGTTTAACCTTTCTTAATTAAGCTTGTTAAATGAATGTTGTATTTGTATTCGAAAATTTTCAGTGAAACTGGAACTAAAATCTCTTTCAGAGCTAGTTTTATTCTTAAAGCTGTTTTTTTAAAAGTGCATTTTTCACAATCTTGGATCAAAAGGGATATTTAAAATCAGACTATTTCCAATAAAACTTAAAACCAAATATATCCTTCTGTCAAATCAATGCCTTGCAAGGTAAAATAATCCTTATTAGCATTAAGAGCTTTGATTTTTTATGGCTTTTTTGAAGACATGAAAAAATAGTCTTGCCAGTCTTTGTCAAACATGAGAATCATACTTGACTTTTTTTGTGTGTTAAAAAACCAGATGAGCAATACATTGACCAGGCACAATGTCTGAAAATGATAAATGATGTCAAAAAACCATTTTATTATCTTTTTTCTAGCCATGCAGTCATGCCTGCTTTTGTGAAAGATGTTTTTGTTCAAATCATATAAACACTACTGAACTTTCTGTTTCATGTTAGCAAATTTTATTACTTTCAAACTAATTCATTTTCTGAGTGAAAATGTTTCATTTTAATGGATTTTTTTTGGCACAATGCAATGATAAAATAAAATTGAGAACAAAAGAGCTTTGAAGTTAAGTTAATTAGGAAATGTAATTGTGACCTTTCATTGACTTCTTTGTCTTTTAGTGTGTTGTTTCATCCTTTTTTATGAGTTTTTCTTTCGACACAGGCTTTGGAATGTTGGAATCTGGATGTGTTTCTTTAAAAAATGAAGTGAACATCATGATGAAGAACGTTGTTGATGTTGTCCTTGGTGGTATAACCTACTGGGCATTTGGATTCGGATTGAGCTATGGAAATGGACCAGGGACTAATCCTGTCTTCGGGGTCGGATCTTTCTTCGTCAATGCTGAAGGACTCGACATGGGACCAGTTTATACAACTTTCTTGTTTCAGTTGTCTTTTGCCACAACCGCAACTACCATCGTTTCTGGAAGTGTCGCAGAAAGGTAGGGTGACCCTAATCCCACAAGAATTTCTCCCCATTAAAGTGAATGACAGTGCAAGTTTCAAACCATTCATAAAGCTCAGACTGTAAAATAATTTTTGATAAGGTGGAATGGTCTCTCACACCTTCAAACTTATCCAGTTTTCGCATAATTTCATTCTTCATTCCTTCCACAGAATCCATGATATGTTTGGGTAAGGGAAAAACTTTTCTTGGGGTTAGCAAAGGGATGGGGTAAATTTCTTCGTTTTATCTTTGTTTGCTTTTACCCCTTCTTTTTCTAATTCTCAACCAAGTGAAAAACTTCAGATGTCCTTTTATCTTAAGTCTCACAAAAACTAGGTTGAATGGCAGACATCAAATAACAAATATTACCAAACTATCACACTATTTCCACCTTTCATTCAACACTGAATTCCCAATAAGTTTAGCTCTACCAACCTTTCAACCTTAATGATTAATTTACAAAAAAACCTTGGTTTTTTGTATTCTAATTAAGCTGACTTTCTTCACCCTTTCTAAAAGTTTAGATATAGGAGCACAAAACAAAGGAAAAAATTGAGACAGTAGACGATTTTCATCAAGTATAACCAGTTTGTTATACTCAAAAACTTTCTCACCACCCCTATCTAGAGACTTGAGATGGAAACTTTTTTGTTTAATTTTCAATTGCTGAAGTAGCAACATCAGGGGGATCCAATGTAATTAATACTAATCTCAAAAAAAAGTTCTGACAAGCTGCAAAAAACATTGTTCGATTGAATTATTTCAGGTGTAACTTTTATGCCTACTGTTTATTCTCTTTGGTCAACACTGTGGTCTACTGTGTCCCAGCAGGTTGGTTGTGGGGTGGCCATGGCTTCTTGAAACAGTTGGGTGTGGTTGACATTGCAGGTGAGGCGGATGTTTTTCTCATTACTTTAAAATTTTCCTTATCTAAATCTCTGCCATTACAAGTGAACTTTTTTTTACTATCTTAAAGTAAAAGGCTTGAAAATTTTTCCCATAAAACAAATGTTGTCAGTCGTAAATTATATAGAAACTGTTTTTTTCAGCATCCTTAAGGTCATACCTGAAGCTAAGAACATACTTTTAGGCATTTTGTTGAGAGAGCGGATCGAAACATTTAGTTTTATCTCTTACTATAGTAGATAAAGAAAAACTTTTTTTTTTGGATTTCAAACAAAAAAAGTGCTGAATGGTCTAAAAATTAACTCCCTAGAGGACTGATCTGACCTGGTCAATTCTAGACCCACGAAAAGTTTCAAATGAACCCTCCTCAGACTTTTAAATCAGCACTCACTTCCAAAATTATCTTAAACAAAACACAATGGTCTTTTTTTTAGATAAAAATGGAAACTTTTAATCAATTTCAGGCAGTGGTGGAGTTCACCTTGTCGGTGGGACTTCAGGTAAGTGACTAATTTTAAGTTTATAAAATAGAAGGAATTCAGACAAAAGTATAAGAACTATACAAAAAATGGATTCCTTGTAATATGAAAGGCCACAAACATGTTAGAAGAACTAGAACTTTGCCTTTCATGTTTAGAAACAGAATCACAAAAGAGTTAAGAACTTGCATGGAGGCAGTTTTTCAAAGCTAAATGCAACTAGCCAAGCAATTTATTTGAGTGGAAATGTTTCTAATATTCTAATAATTAAATTAAGCAAAATTGTGATGATTATATTTTCTAAGAGCCTGACGAAAGACATTGGAAATGAAAAAGGCCTTCATAATTTTTGTTGCAACTTAAAGATAAAGAGAGCTTGTGTTAAGAACTGATAATTCTAACACCAAATCAAGTGAATAAGAATAGTGTTGACTTTACAACAGTTCATTTTTGACTGAAAGTTGTGTCTTAAATTGATTTTCAATTGACAAATGTAGATAACTGAGTTTAAAGATCATTCTAATCAATTCTCTGCACAACAATCAGTCCTGACTGAGTTAATCATCAAAGAAATGATTAATTAAGGCAAATCCAGGGGTCAAAGATTTTGCCAGGCCAGGGATCAAACTCTGTGCCTCCAAGTTCTCAGCCAGTTGTCATAGCAATGAGCTACAAACGACCCCTGTGGCAAGGAATCAGCAGAGTAAATTTTTGATTTTGTTAGTGAGAAAAATGACCCTTATGAGCAAAGATTTGAGCTTTAATAACTAATTCAAGGATTGAACCACAAGGTAGCCTGCTGGAAAATAAGGGTTGCTTTGAAACCAAAGCTTTTACTAGTTTTCATATATCCCAACATCATTGAAACATCCTAATAGCCTCACAATAAGAAGCATTAAAAGATTATTTTTTAATGAGAAAAGGTAAAGTTTTTTTCTTGTTGTAAAATTTGAAATTGTTGGATTATGCATTATGTTTGTTTTCTTACAATTGAATGATGTAAAATATCTCAAGGAAGGAAAAAAGTTTCTTTTTCTTTGACTGTTCATGATTTTTCCATTTTAACTTCAAAGGGAAATACAATCGAAAAGCAAATTCTTCTTTCAAAGATATGATGCCATGAAATAAACTTTTGAGGAAAAGTGAAGGTTAGTAAAAAGATGCATTTTTCTTATAAGGATACAAAGGATTTTTAAAGCTGACCAAAGAACCATTTTCTTTCCAACCTTAGTCAGTAACCAAAATCATAGCTTACAATATAAGTTGGACTGAGAGACGTCCCTCGGGGGTCAGACTTGGGGCTTTGTTTGCTTCTTTCACTTTCTTCTCTTCTACTTTTACAATCACACAAATAGCTTAGCAAACAAACAACTACTCTTTTGTGGTGAAAAAAAATTCAAAAAGTAATTGTTGAGAAAAAAATATATAGTCTATACAGTTTGTTGCCAATGGAAAATTCACAAAGTTATGGAATAAATCTAGAGGTATTAAAATAAAGTTTTTGAATTCAATTGAAAATGAGATCCTCTTTGAACAAAAGAGATGAAACAAATCTTTGAAGTTTTCAACAAATTTTGTCGTTCCCAAGTTGTGAGATCTGATAATTTTTTCAGATCTTCAATAAAACTCTGTAGAAATTATTCAAGATTGTTAGGAGATTTATTTCTAAACCCAAATTGAATGCCTTCTATATGTGTGCAATTTATATAAATGGGCTTATTTTAAAGCTGAAAACACAATTGTAGATTTTTAAACCATGGCACTATTAATTTGTTTATGTGACCAAAAATACAAATAAATTAAGGGATTGCTGCAAATAGCAGCACAAATTGTACAATTTCAGACAATTGAATTGTTTCAACTAACTATTTATCTTCATAAACTTAGAATCTAGCCAACCATGTGTCTACAAAAAAAGGCAAGAGGGATGGTGCAAGGCTAAGGAGGCTTTGGTAGGGTTAAGTGTCATCAAAATATGAAAATTTTCATATTTTTACAATTCCACTCAAAGTCATTTTAGGGTATCTTTAATTAACACACAGAACTTCTTCAGCAAAAGATGATGCCTTCTTAAGCCTTTCTTTAAGCTAAAATTGTTACCAGGTGCCAGCCTGCATTCCAACCCAGAACCTCAGGCATGTTTCGACTTCTGAGGCTATGTTGGCCAATTCATCTTTATTTTTATTGAACTTTTAAGATTTTTTCTCTATCAATTTCATTCAGGTTTTCCTGCTCGTTTTTCAACTTTTATGTTATTCAGGTTATTTTTGACTTGCCATATTACTTGGAAAATCAATTTATTTCCCAAAATTTGATTTGCAAGATTTCATAAAATTATTAAGGAAAAAAGGCCTGGAAAATAATCATCAAAGTTAAAATTTTCGACTGTATTTTTCAAATGACTTTCTTTTGAAAAGTTTTTTGAACCACATACGAGAAATTCTTTTCTCAAAGTCCCGCTTGGATTTTCCAGGATTAATCATTTCGATTTTTACAGTTCTTATCTGTGCCATAATGGAAAACTTTTTCTCTTTTAAACAAAAGTTTGTGGTTTGTGCGGTTTCATTGAAACTGGACGAAGTTAGATTCGAAAAGTTCTTGTTGCTTGATGTTCCACAAGGCTAAGACAAAACTTGATGCTTTATATTGTAGGTACATAAATAATAAAAGTTTTTGAACAAACAGTTCAAGATGCTTTAGACAGGTCTGCAATTGCAAAATTTAAATTTGATAAAAAGTTTTCTTATATATAAAATGAATTGCACTGATTTCAATTGAAAAGTTGCATTTGGATTCCAGTTTTTCCTCATAAACAGGATGTCCTATATGGGAAGTTGGCACTTTTATTAGGAAATATATATTGTGCCAGATTTTTGAAAATTATGTATTTTGTTGCTGTTTCACTCTAACACAACTCTTTCTCTTTAGCTTTTGTTGCTGCCATCATGATAGGTCCACGTCTTGGACGATGGGACATTCGTGGCGATCCTCCTATGGGCAGCCCCTCTAATGCAGTTGTAGGACTATTTATGTTATGGTGGAGTTGGCTAGCATTCAACGCTGGAAGTACTTTTGGTAAAAAATGACCTTTTTTCCAGTTTTCTTCTAATATTGTTATCTGTCGTGTCTCTAAAAGGCCATGACAGAAAAATGTGAAATATTCATCCATAAACAAAAGTTTTTCATCAAATTTTCATGGCCTTTCAACACAAGTTTTTTTTTATATTGAAAAAGAAACCCAACAATAATAGGGTCAATTGTCAATATGTAGACAAGATTTTGGAAAGTCTTGTGACATAAATTCTTTTTGAGGAGACTAATAATTAAAAGATAATTTCAAGTTAATGTTTATGGATAGAGGATGAAAATGGTTTGACCTACAGTTATAGTACTAAATCAATGTGATTTATTCTCTGACTACACAGATTTTTAATTTTGTTCCTTTGCTTGATCATTCTGAGATTACTAAATTGATGTCAATGCATCTGCCCAAGAATTTGAGATCAAAAGGATTCAATTTCTTGCAATGACAGCAATAGGGGATAGCTGTAGCCTTATGGTAAGAGCAACTGACTGAGAACTGGGTTTGGGCAAAATCTTTGACCCCTGGATTTGCCTTAATTAATCATTTCTAGTACCTAGATGATGATTATCTTAGTCAGGATTGATTGTTGTGCAGATACTTGATTAGAATTATCTCTTGTACTCATTTATGTATACGGCACACACGGATCTTAGCCTTAGATTTAAGTTACGGTAAAGTATTATTTTGATTAAACAACTTTTACCTACATCTGATTCCCGAGAGCCACTGATCAGCGCGCTCCAGTCCCACATGTCAATAAAAGGCCTGCATGCCTTAGAATGGTTACCTAGTTATTCTCCGTGTGCTTAGACGTAAGTCATATAGAGTAGATAGCTAAGTGTTATTTTAAGGATATTTCATGTGTGTATTGTACTTAACACAGTAAAGTATTATGAGCATATTTAAATACCTTGCATTTTTATTATAAGAACAGGGGGACATTAGATTCTCAAAATCATTGGTTAAGTGTTACAGAAACTTACACCTCTTAACTAAACCTTGCGACATGCACAAGCCTGACGCTCGGAATTAGTAAGTCTACATTTATTCACATTTATCATATTGAAAATCAAGTGACTATAAGAAACAACTTTCAGTCAAAAAGAACTGTTGTAAAGACAACACTACTCTCAATAACGTGATTTAGTGTTAGAATAATCAGTTCTTAACACAAGCCAAAAAAATATCACTCTGGGTTTGCTATGAAGAAGACCAGGGCTAAATCCCCAGCTTGGGTAACATCTTTGACCTTTGGATTTGCTTGAATGAATCTTTAAGCTAAATGATCATTTCAACCAGGATCAATTGTTGTAATGATTACTTGATTTGGATTGTCCTTTGCTATTTCTTCATTATTATCAAAAACAAGCAAAAAAACTGTAAGACAAAGGAATTATTGCAAGTTCAACACCATTCAGTTTTAAAATTATCAGTTTCTTGTCAAAAAAAACTCCTAATCTATCATTCCTCCTAAGTTGATACCTGATCTTCTTATTCCTTTTATTCAAAGAAATGTGTAAAGCAAAAAAACCATGTAAAATCCTCAAGTATTGAAAAACAAAATCATTCCAAAAAAGTTCTGTATATCATTTGAAGCACCTTTTTTTCGCCTCACAACTTTGTTTTTCACCAAATATGTGTGTTATCAAGTCTTACTTATACTTATTCCATTGAATTGGAAAAAAATAATCCTCATTTATTTTCCAAGCAAACATGATTTTTGAATGGACTGAATAGAGGAACTTGGT
>Ga0194133_10005456_pt1 | contig 16181 bp, 20 predicted proteins | sample TA2KigOf40mmetaG_FD_155448 | JGI IMG/M metagenome (GOLD analysis project Ga0194133, IMG submission 155448) | Freshwater microbial communities from Lake Tanganyika, Tanzania - TA2015055 Kigoma Offshore 40m | ecosystem: Environmental > Aquatic > Freshwater > Lake | place: Tanzania: Lake...
ATACATAATTATTTGTCATGAAAATAAAGGTTAAAGATCTTCGCAAGTTAATTCGAGAGAATTTTGCTCGTGAGATTCCTCAACACGCAGTAGATGAGATCTTTGTCATTGCTGTTAAGATGGATCCCAAGAAAGCTTCAAGTCACTGTTGTGAAAAGCTTCAACATCACATGATGATGCACATCAATTCTACTTCTGCTAGTCAGGCAGACATGAGACAGAAGATAGGAAAGATGCATATGGTGTTGAGAAATATGGAAGAAGAGATAAGAGAGCTAAAGTCGTTGAAAGATGAATTAAGAGACGTCATCGAACAAAACATTAGACGGTTTTTATTCATTTGATCCTAATGTTATAATATTGCAACATGCCTCCTCAACCAAATAAAGTTGAATTAATTGGTTTTTACGGGTCAGATGAATCACACGCTCTTTCTGCATGGACGTCTACCTCTCGTGATCTAACCGAAGACAAGAAGGATAGGATTCCTAAGCTTCTCAAGATGCTGGCTGAAAATGGGCATGAAACGCCCTTCGAAAAGAGCTCACTGCACTTTCTAGTCACAACTGATATAGCTTCGCACGTGCATTTGCTCAAACATCGAATTGGAGTCTCTATCAACGCAGAATCTGCGCGATACAAGGAGTTGAAGGAAGACAAGTATTATGTCCCAGTGGATTGGTCGGCCGAAGAGAAAGAGCTCTATATTGAGCACCTAGAGTCTAGTCTCCAGAAGTACCACGCTGCGTTAGACCGATTAATTCAAGGCGGAATGTCTCGTAAACGCGCTAAGGAATCTGCTCGTCTCTACCTTCCTTACGGTAACCAGATTACTGCTGATGTCATGTTCAATTTCCGCAGCTTCGTCCACTTTCTTCGCCTGCGATACTCAGATCATGCGCAGGTAGAGATTAGAGACATTGCAAAGTCGATGTTAGACTTGGTACAATCTACTGAGGCATTCCCAGCAACGCTTGAGGCATTTGGTCTCACGCACAAAGGAAAAGTAAGGGAACTATTCTGATATGGGTCGACATTGCAACCTACCTTTTCACATTTATGTGAATGTTGACAACAAATTTCTCGGTCCAAACATGCCGCCAGGCACGACGCCAGGAATCTGGCACGCTGTTTATTCTAGAGAATACCAGACATTGATGTGCCACGTCTTTCTAGAGTCGGGAGCACGCTGGAGTGGGCTACCTCTACATGCCCTCTCGACAAAGCAAGATTTTTCTTGGGAAAAAATGCAGTTGATGCCTTGGGCATCTATGGGCGACGATGTCGAGGCTTTCTTTGCAAAGTACTTAGAAGGATTATCTTGCGAAGTGCACCGTCCCTTCTCATCTAAAGGCAGACACACGGGTGTGATCATAGACTGGTTTGACGGCTATTCTAGGTATCCGTCAGAGCACAAGCCCCTTAGCATGATTGAGCTTGAGAACGGTCAGTTTGCTTTGTTGCCGAATAATTTCTTAACGTTTAGCGACAATCATTTCACTCGAGACGATGCTAAGGTAAACCTAAAGCACTACAAGAGAGGCGAAACAATCTATTGGGAAGACAAGCATGCTAAGGGTCAAGACGTTTCTGTCAAAAAGTAACATAAGTGGAATAGGAGTTTTTGCTGCAGAAGACATATCTAAGGGCACCGTAACTTGGTCATACAGCCCAGTCTTTACAGTCATAATCACTCCAGAAATGCTTCAGAGAATGAGTGCTGAAGAAAGAATGCGTCTAGATACATTAGATTATTATTGGATCGACAGCGCAGGAAATTACGTCATATCTCTAGACCATGATAAGTTCATGAATCACTCTTTTGCTGCCAACGTAGAATCTATTGATGATTTTACTAATGTTGCAATTAGAGACATCAAAGCTGGTGAAGAACTAACGATAGACTATAGAACGATAACTCCTGAAGAAACTTGGGAGGACTATTACAGAAATGAAACAGTCAAGAAAAGCTAAAATCATAGTAATCGAAGGACCTGATCGAGTAGGTAAGCAAACACAAACGAACTTACTGAAGCAAACTTTCTTAAACTATGGATTGCTTGCTGCCGTAGTTGAAGTGCCTATTCATTCTGCGGTAACATATCACGTTATATACTGGATGCTTCGAAATGGGCTTGCTAAAAAATTTCCAAAAATCTTTCAATGGTTTCAATACCTGAATAGAAAGATTTTTCAAGTGTTCAGGTTGCCTTATCTGGAAAAGAATTATGACGTGATCATTATGGACAGATGGAGCTTATCGACGATCGTTTACGGTGCCGCAGAAGGTGTTCCCATGGAGTACACCACCGGGTTGGCGCGAAAACTTCGTCAACCAGATCACACAATCATTCTGTACGGTAAGTCTTATAAGCATGAAGCAGAAGATGCTTATGAAGCAGATTTTGAATTGCAGCGAAAAGTTCGTTTAGAGTATTCAAGCTGGGCCTTAGAGCATCCTGAAACGACAACTCTGGTTAACTGCCAGCAGGATCGAAAGCAGGTTACCAAGGAAATCAGACAAGCGCTGAAGGCAAAAGGAATACTTCCTCGTTAATGATATTTAGAATATCGTGTATATACCTCCAAAGAGATTACAAAAGGGTTCTAGGGTAGCGGTTGTTGCACCGGCATCTCCTGCTCATCCCGACAGGCTGATGGAAGGACTGGACATCATAAAAGAGTGTGGTCTTATTCCCATATTGGGACCGTGCGTCAGGAACGTCAAGACCGACCAGCATTCTTCAGCGCCGTTAAGAGACAGGATCGAGGAACTCATGTGGGCATTCAGCGCACCTGAGATTGCAGGGGTCATTTGTACCAACGGTGGAGAAGGCTCTGCGGCACTGTTACCTCATCTAGACTATGATCTAATCAGATCCAGTAGAAAGCTTCTGTTAGGTAGATCAGACATTTCAGCCCTAAATTCAGGAATCTTGTCCCATGCAGGATTGATATCATTTAGTGGTCAGACACCGAGCATACACTTAGACAAAGGAGAATCAGTTCGTAGGTCTGAGTGTGATTCTTTGTTCATGACGTTGCGATTGTTGATGTCAGATGCCCCCTGGGGTTCTAGACCATTCAGCACCAGCAGGATTATACCTCGGACGGTCAGTCCAGGACGCGCTTCTGGCGTCGCAGTTGGAGGAAACGTCGACACATTTACTAGGCTTCTAGGAACGCAGTTTGCTTATGACTTTAGAGATTCGATCGTCTTCATGGAAGACGTTCACAAAGGATCGATCGTCTTGGACCGCGAGTTTCTTCACATGCAGTTAGCTGGAATCATTGATGAAGCTGCTGGATTTGTCATGGGGGAGTTCTATGACTCAGGTAAAAACGAAGAAGACATGGTTGACAACATCGTACAGAGGTACTTTGCAGACGGTCCTCCTTGCTCATTTGGGTATCCGTTCTCTCATGGACCCGTTGTCGCTCCGATACCAATTGGGGCAATGTGCGAGATAGATGCTGATTCTTGTGAAGTTTACTTCGACTTCACGATGGGTTGATACAACCCCCTCAATCATTGGTATGATGTATCGATGAGAGGTGAGTCATGAGTTACAAAATTTCAGATGCAGTTTCGATGCGTTTCATCCAAATCTTTCAAGAGGCCGTGTTGATGGGACTGGACGGCGCCGACTTGATGCGACAGGTTCGTCTTGTCGTGTCAGATACTGAGGCGGACACCGTGACGTTGTGTCCTGAGTATGAGAAGCAGGTCATTGAGATGCACAAGAAGTATCTTGAGGAAGCCGAACAGTTGAAGTCGCAGTCTCAGGATGCGTCAATCACGCCTAAGATCCTGTTTGAGAATTGAGAATGTTGTTCATCCTCGGCGCGGTGGTGTTCTCTATCTTAGTGTTGTTACGTTTCTTTATCGTTAAGGACGGTGAGTGATGGATAAGCTACAGTCGATGTGGGATCAGCAGCATCAGTTCATGAAACTGTTGCAGAAGACCAGAAACTTTCCAGAGTTTCCAGTTGATGTTTCTTCGAAACAAGGTCAGAAGTTTTTGAAGGGAATCACACATGAGTGCATGCATGAGCTCTTTGAGGCCAACATGATCTTGAAGAACTCGAAGGATCATCGTGCAACTGATGTCTCTGAGTTTGATCGAGACTCTTATGTCGAAGAGCTAGTCGATGCGTTGCATTATTTCTTTGAGATTGCGATAACGAGCGGAGTAACGATGGAAGAGCTGTACACGGCATATATGAAGAAAGGCGATGTCAATTTTTCTAGAATTGAGAATGGGTACTGAGAAAAAGTGAGCATTGCCCCTGTTCGATGCATCAACGGTTATTATCATAGACACATCGGCAAGGTTGATACACCTTGCCTCTTATAGCCAAGGAGGAATCTACAAATGTTGTCTAGGTATTATGATACTGTGCGTTCACCTATGTTTGATATCTTCGAAACATTCAAACTGTTAAATGACATCGACACACCTCAACGAAATGACACGATCGATGAAGATGGAATCAAGATTGAGATGCCGGGTGTTAAATCATCAGATGTTAAAGTCACTGTTGAAGGTCGATATTTGAAAGTCGTCGGAAAATCCAGGCACGGTAGGGAATTCAATTATCATTACAGCCTGAAGTCAAACACTGATTCTGATGCAATCGTTGCCAAGCTGCAGGATGGACTGTTGGACATCAAGCTCCCCAAAAAGCAATCAGAAACGTCGGTAAAGAGGATTGATATTCAATCTTAACATCAAACAAAATGAGTGATAGTCTAAAAAGACCTGAAATTCAGGTCTTTTTTTATGACTTGTTGATCATGCATATATTTAAACACACAAGCATCGGAGATTTTACCATGTCAGCAGCAATTCGCAAGTCAGACCTTCAAAAAATCATCAGAGAAGAATACGCACGCGTGTTATTGGAGAACTCTGGTCACAGAGTTACTGAGGCTAGGGTTCGTTTGATCGCAGAGAAAATTGAAACTGGCGAATTAGATGAAGCATTCAGCGACTACTTAAAAGGTTTTGCAAGCTTTGCAGGCGAAAAAATTGGTGGAGCCGCCGATAAGGTTAAAGCAGGAGTCAAAGCCGCCGGTAAAGACATTTCTCGTCGAGCAGATGCATTTAAGTCTGCAAGAGAAGAAAAAGAAGCTGCAGAAAAAGAAGCACGATTGCAGGCTGCTAGGGAGAAGCTTGATTCTGCAGCAGATGATCTTCAATTCGATCTTGAAACTGAAATCGAGCTAGCAATAAAAAATGCAGTTGGACCTCTTAGGATGAGAGCAAAAGATAGAGTTCAAAAAATGATCGGTTTGGATTCTAAAGACATGGCAGAAGACTACGACGATGAATTACCTTTTGCCGTAAAAGTAACGAATATGTGGGATAATGCTTTAGGCAACGCTGCAAAACCTGATTTTTCAAAAGGTGAATCGATTGGAGGCGCCAAGGGACCTTCCAAACAGTTTAAACAGGATCCTAGGTCTGGATTTGCAAGTACAGGTTGATTACTAACTCTGCATTGTGATTAATCGAGCTTTACATCAACGTGTAAAGCTCGATTTTTTTGTATATAGTCATAAACATGACTGAAGACGAAGACAAAGCCCTTTGCCTCAAGTACCCTAAAATTTTCAAGGATCGTCATGGGTCCATCATGGACACTTGCATGGCGTGGGGATTTGAGTGTGGGTCAGGTTGGTACAATGTGATCGACACCCTCTGCAATCAAATCCAGCATCACATCGACTGGAAGTCCAGGACCCTTTCTGATGAAGAGAAAGAATCGCTACAGGTTGTTGCAGAACAGGTGAAAGAAAAGTTTGGAACCTTACGATTCTATTATTACGGTGGTGATGAAGCCATTGGAGGCATGGTCAGCATGGCTGAGGGCATCACCGGTAAGATTTGTGAAGATTGCGGAGCTCCTGGACGCAGGCATACCTCAGGGTGGTATCGAACAATGTGTGATTCTTGTGAGTCTTCTCGTCAACAGTCGGAAGGTAACGTATGACTCAGCTAGCCTGGATGACAGACATTCATCTTGACATGGCCGGTGATCTTGCGGGTCGTCTTGGATCTTTGAGCATGTCCGTTAGAGACTCTGATGGTGTCATCATCACAGGCGACATTTCTGTGTCCAACATGTTGACAGAACACCTGTCGTTGATAGAGTCAGCGTTTCAACGCCCCATCTATTTTGTGTTAGGAAACCATGACTATTACGGATCGAACATCGGCATCGTCAGAAGAAGAGTCAGCGCACATTGCGCATCGTCATCATACCTGAAGTACATGTCTAATGTTCCATATGTAAAGCTAGACGGTGGAGCCGTGTTATTGGGACATGACGGATGGTACGATGCCCAAAACGGAAACCCGCACAGCGACACGATATTGATGAATGATTGGCTCCAGATAGCAGACTTCAACTCTGCCTTGCGTGCTTCTCCTGTCGGTCGAGTCTTGAACAAGAACGCCATCATTCAAGTCGCAAGATCCATTGCCCAGCAGGCGGTCAATCACGTCGCCGGCGGAATCAAGGCTGCGGTAAGAGATACGAGACACATCATCGTCATGACCCACGTTCCTCCGTTCAGGGAGAGCTTCAATGCCGCAGAAAAATACAAGGGCTCATCTTCTAGCGAGATCGTGCCGTGGTACACCTGCAAGCTGATGGGTGACATGCTGATGGCCGCTGCGAGGGCATATCCTCACGTCAAGTTCACCGTCCTATCAGGTCATGTTCATAGTCGTTATGATGACGATCTATTGAACAACCTGAACGTGAAGGTCGGCGGCGCAATTTATGGAAATCCTCAGTTGGCGAGCGTGATTTCAGTTTAATTATACTAAGGCGGTTATGAAGAGATCGCTTTTGTTAAATTCGAACGGCGAGCCACTGCAGTTCATCAATGAGATGAGAGCAATCAAACTGATGCTCAGCGGCCGCGCTGACCCTCAGTCAGGCATGACAGGTCAACCTTCGTATTGGGAAGATGAGTACACAAGCTGCTACAGCAGATTCAAGCTTCCTGCCGTGTTGCGTTTGAAGCACTTCGTGATACGTAGGAGCAACCTCAGGCCGCCGAGGTTTCAGAAACGTGCGTTGTTCAATAGGGATTCATGGAAGTGCCAATACTGCGGTGAAGAACTGGCCGGACACGCCATGACCGTCGATCACGTGATTCCGGTCTGCAAAGGCGGACCAACGACATGGCACAACTGCGTCACTGCATGCAAGGCATGCAACAGGAAAAAGGGTTCCAGGATGCTAGAGGAATCAGGAATGCGCCTCACAAAAAGACCAACAGAACCATCGGCCTTGCATTTTTGGGATTTATCTAGGTCATCTGTGTGGCACGATGACTGGTCTTTATTTGTCAGCGTCTAAATATTAGTGTACTATTATAGAAAGTGCTCTCATTGAGAATAGTTATGCTAGGAGTTTTATGCCCATGCGTTTGAAGCTATCTGATCTACAACGAGTCGTAAAGCAGACATTGCAAGAAAAGCAGCACGCAGACTTGTTTTGTGAAGAGATAAAGCGAGTCTTCGGTCCCTCAGTCATCGTGAAGGACGATCTAAGGTCATTGGTCGAAGCCGCCAACGAACGATTGGACGTCCTTGAATACCAAGGCCGCGAGGGATCGATACGGTTTTCTCGCAATGTGGCATTGGGCATGGCAGACCACGAGTCTGCTGCCGTGAGGAAGTTCGTCGCAAGGATCCTTCCTGAGAGTGCAGCTGTCTCACTGTTGTACGATTCGAACGAGGAAGTTCGATTGGCCGTCGCAAAGAGAGCACCGCTCAAGATGGTCGAGCATGCATCAAGAAAGTTTCCTAGAGACATAGGGCTGAAGGATGTCCTATCGCAACGTCTATTATCGGAAGAAAAAGATGGTGTCTCTGCAGTCGAAGCTGCCGAACATCATGAAGAAGAGGACATGCTCAGTGAGGCTTGGTACGAAGGAGTCGCACGAAAGTTGATCCAGGATTACGGCCGCACCCTTGACACGACGTGGAAGACACCGGCCGTGAAGCAGTACTGCTCTTCTGTCAGGGGTACGACTCGTCTTCCTGTAGATCCAGGTAAGCTGATGGAGAAGATTGAGTCTCTATTGGGAGATTTTGACAAGGCAAGAGCCAAGGAGTTGGGTCTCACTGAATCGCGCACCCGGGCAGGCTCATTCGTCACTGTTGAGGACTTTGAGGATCCTGTCGACGTCATGTTGGGCGAATCTCTGTCACCTCAAGAATACCTCGATCGATGTGACATCGTCTTCGGAGTCAAGTATGCGATTCTTCCTCCGTCGATTCGCAAACACAGGATGAACGAAGGATTGTCGGTCAAGAAAATACCAGTTTTATGCACGCTTCCACATCTCAGTGCCCCTCGTCATGCAGATGAGGTCGCCCTTGATATGTTCGTTGAGAACTGGAACAACAAGCAAACCATGTCAGGTGAACCCTTTAAGCTCTCTTGGGGCCCTCATCCTGACTCAATGAACAAGATTACATTCAAGTTGGAGCTTAAGTGATGAAAAAGAGACTCTCTGAATCAGTAGAGATGATGTTGACTGCAGAACCTAACACACAGATCATGACAGACAACATGATCTCAGAGTGGGGAGGAACTCCCTATCCTGAAATTTCCGTGGCATTGGTTCACTTAAAGTACCTTGCTGCCCTTCATCAGAATCATCATTGGACCGCGATGGGTGATCCCTATTACGGAGATCATCTTCTCTTCGAGAGGCTCTACAGTGAGACCGTCGGAGAGATCGACACGGTCGCAGAGAAGGCAATCGGCCTAGGTTCAACGCACAACGTAGATCTTCATCTTCAATATCATCAACTGTTGAAGCTCATCGTCGGACACGGATCTGGGTCGACGATGCCTCAAGCGTCTGAGCTGGCTCGAAAGTCGCTCATCGCAGAGATGAACTTCCTCTTGGTGATGAAACACCTATGTGATTGCCTTAAGAGCTGTGGAACGATGACTCACGGCCTTGACAACATGCTTGCAGGCATAGAGGACAAGCATGAAGGCCATGTATACTTACTGAAGCAGAGAGTCCAGAGAACATTCATTTGAGGGAATCATGAAGATAACACCAGGCCAATTACGTAGAATCATCAAAGAAGAGATCACGAAACAAAGAATTCTCAAAGAATACGGTCTTGGCGCCGCAGCGAGCCAGAAATCTATTAATGCAGCAAAAGAAGCTCTTTCACGAGAATTTAAATTGTTAAAAGACAGTACAAAAAATCCAATGGGTGAATTGTACGATCGTCTATTGGCAGGTAAAATTGAAGATGAAACCATCCTCAAGATTGAAAAAAACATTGAAAATGAAATTAAAGCAGACATTGAAGTCGGTCATCTTGATGAAGAAGACTTTGATGATGAATACAAAGATAGACGTTCATCGGCACTGCTAGAGCTATTCCGCGAGTTTGAGGCTAGCGTTATTGTTGATCAAAGCTTGTTGAATGATGAGCAAAAAGAATTTTTGAGAAATCTTTTGGCCATGAACATGGTTGATCTTAAAACTCAATACTCCGACATAACAAAAGAGAAAACGGGAAGGCGTTCTTCGCTTCCTGACAACGTAGGTAAAGATAAAGCCATCAAGGAGATACTTGACGTTGCCTATCCTGAATTAGGTCTTATGGGATACGGTCCGGCCCAAATATCGCTAAGCTTAAGCGATATGATAAAGAATAGATTGGGTATGAATGAAGCCATGTCTCGAATCACACCTGACGAAGTCGCTGCATGGAAGAGCGGAAACTGGTCTTATGTCTCAGGTGATGGTATTGAAGATGACATGCATCGTATGGATTCATCTATGGCAGCTGGCGATGATCCGAATCGCTTCCTTCATGGTGAAGACCCGCATGATGACGAAGGATCGATGGTCAAGTCTCGCTTGTATTCTATGAAACAGATGGCCGCAGACGTATGCGGCATTCTCAATCCAGATGATCAACTACCTGGATGGGTCCAGGATCACATCTCAGTTGCCCATGAAAACCTTCAACAGGTTCACGGTTATCTCATGGGACAGCAGCATGCAAGAGAGAAGGGGATGACCGAGTCCAAGCGCAAGAAGAATCTCTCAGAGGCTCACAACAGGGTCACTCGTGAAGAGATGGATGCGTGGATGCGTGGTGACTGGGGATTTGTTTCTGAAGATTTAGACGAAGACGATTGATTCTTAATACAAACAAAGCTAGTGGTATACCAGTTTGGTATGCAACGAGCCCTATGTTTTGATGACGTCCTGCTTGTCCCCCAGTATTCAGATGTTGAGTCAAGGTCTCTCGTAGATTTGTCAGTGACAGGATTCGATGATCCTGATGCTCGTCTCACTTCATCTCACTCTGTCCTAAAGTGTCCCATCGTCGGGTCTCCAATGGACACCGTCATCAGCCCCGCCGCTGCCGCAGTCCTTGAAGACGTCGGCGGATTCGGCGTCCTTCATCGATACTGCACAATCGATGATTCAGTCAAGATGTTTAAAGATTCCGTAGAGAGATGCCCCGGTCATCCTCTTCCGAACATCATGGTCGCAGTTGGGGCAACCGGTGATTACCTCGAAAGAGCTCATGCTCTGTATGAAGCAGGATGTAGGGCGTTTTGCATCGATGTCGCTCACGGTCATCATGCTTCCGTCAAGACGGCTATTACACAGATGAGGAATAAGTTTGGTAACGATGTCCACATCATGACCGGCAACGTTGCCACCCTGGAGGCCTTCAATGACCTGGCTGACTGGGGATCGAACTCGATCCGTGTAGGCGTGGGTGGAGGTTGTTTTACTCCAGACACTTTGATCAGTATGAGTGATGGTACAAAAAAGTCTATCCAAGATGTAAAAATTGGAGAAAGCGTTATTACTCACACTGGTGAATTAAAAGAAGTCATCAATTCTTTCCAACGGCCTTTTTCTGATCTTCTTGTAAGAATTAACGATACTTTGACTTGCACGCTAAATCACGAGATTTATGTTATTGAAAATAAGGACATAGATCAAGTCAATGATGAAAACATTCACCAATTTGCAAAATGGATTCCGGCCGCGGAGCTAAACGAAAATTATTCGTTGGTAGAGATTGTTTGATTAGAATAAAAGAAGACAAACTTAGAAAAGTTAATTTTCAAAAAGCCATAGAACAAATAAAAGAAATGTATGAAAAAATTTAAGTTACACCCAATTAATAAGATTGAAACTTTTCACAGCGAAGGTCATTGTGTTCATGATCTAACTGTAGAAGAAAATAGCTCATACATTGCTGATGGGTTTGTCGTACATAATTCAATGTGCTCAACGCGGATCCGTACCGGTCACGGTATTCCAACCCTGCAGTCTATTCTAGACTGTGCAAAGTCAGATAGGGACGTTTATCTCGTCGCCGACGGCGGAATCAGAAACAGTGGCGATGCAGTCAAAGCGCTGGCGGCTGGTGCGGACATGTTGATGCTCGGATCGATCCTTGCAGGTCATGATGAATCACCAGGTGATCTAATCGATGATCACGGTTTGTCATATCGATCTACGACTCATCCAATCGGAATTCAACTATACAAGAAGTTTCGTGGGATGGCATCTAGGGAGGCTCAGCTTCAATGGAGAGGCAGGGTCTCAGTCGTCGAAGGTGAGACAACGGTCGTTCCGTATAAGGGAAAGCTGATCAACACGATCGCAGACCTGCTTGAAGGAGTCAGATCAGGCGTGTCTTACTCAGGTGCTCGAACGATCAGGGAGCTTCGATCCAAAGCCAGATTCATCACAGTGACAGCACAAGGGGTCCGAGAAAATGGACCCCATGGTAAATGATCTTAATTTTACGCTAATTTTTAAGAGTCATTTCTCTTGTTGTTTGAACCATTGAGCCATGGACCATGGTTCTCTAACGTTAGACCAATGAGAAATCTTTTCTGCCTTGGTCGACATCTTCTTTCCAAGGCCCTTTGAGATCTTTGCAGCTGTGCTCTTTGACGGACCCTCATTTGCTTTCTTCTTTTTGGCCTCGTTCATGTATCCGCACTCGCATGTGGATTCGCTCATTCCGCATTCTAAACAAGAATTTTCGTCCATCCTACCGCATCCGTCACCATTCATCCCACAAGAACATGATGGTTGATCATCGATCAATGACATCATACCGCACACATCGCACGTTCCTGCTTCTTCACAGTCACACATCGATGCTGGCATCCCACATCCACCGCATGTTTCTTCAGCATGTGAATCGTGACCACAACCGCAGTCCATTCCATCGACGGGCATCATTCCGCAGTTCGGACAAGACTTTTCATCGTGATGATCTTCACCCATTCCCATCATGTCTCCCAGATCAATCTTGATGGTGACTGGATCCAACTGGACTGGATCGACGATGGAAAGTTTTAACGGCTCATCCTCATCATGTATATCCATGTCATGATCATCGCATCCGCATGAGCCATCGACGACCATCATGTCGCAGTCCGAACAGACTCCCATCTCGTCAAGGTCATCGTGACCTTCGTCTCTGACTCCGGCCATAGGCTCACCTGCATATGCCCCGATTGGCATTCCAAACATCTCGACCAATGACTTTTCTAGATTCTTCTTCATGACACTAAATATTATACTTGATCAAGAATAAATTTTCTGATCGCAGGATTATTATTAAAGATTGGTTGAAGAACATGTCTGATCCCACGGTCGTATCGCTTCAGGTATTCACTTATGTCATCTCGCTGGTCATGGGATTCATCCTCGGCAGGATCACCTCACGAGATCAATCCGCTTCAAGGATCGATGCAAAGGGATCTTTCTTCAAGCCTGAGGTAAGGCAAAAGAAGGACGTCGTGATGAATGAGAGAACGTTCGTCACAGCAATCTCGACAGATTCATTAGAGAAAAAGAGCGGTGAGCTGGGGATGTCAACGACGATCGATGATGACGTGTCTGTATCTGCATCAAAACTTGCACAACTCAAGAAGAAAGTATAGTATTCCAGGTTAGGAGATCAAAAAGATTATGGCTAAAGGTCTAGACGTCGGTACATCATTCATCGTCCTCGCGACGGAATCTTCAAAGGGTAAGGTCGCATACAAAGATTTCCGTGACGCTTTCTATGTCATCAAGCCCACGACCCCCATCGCGACGAAGATGATTGAAAAGGGTCTCGCAGGTAAGACGTTCGTGAAGGACGCAGATGGTTCATTCATCATCCTAGGGAAGGATGCCATTGAAAAGGCAGTTGAGCGAAATGATTCTGCAAAGCGTCCCATGTACAAAGGCGTCGTCTCTTCGAAGGAGAAGGATGCCCGTCGAATCCTGACATACATCTTAAAAGAAGTCGCAGGTCAACCTTCTGAAGCAGGAGAGAAAATCGTCTTCTGCGTCCCTGCCCAACCTGTTGATCAAGAGGATGAGGACTTTGACGTTGGATACCATGAGGACGTCATTGTCAAGCTTCTTACTGAAGTTGGGTATTCTGCTCGTGCAATCAACGAGGCCGAGGCTCTTTGCTATTCTGAACTAGAGAAAGATGACTACACCGGCATCGCACTCTCTTGGGGCGCCGGTATGGTCAACGTCTGCGTGATGTTGAACGGCGAGCCCGTCGTCACGTTCTCTACCACGAAGTCAGGTGATTGGGTCGATCGCATGGCTGCGGTCGCGACGGGTGAGGCAGACTCCATCGTCCAGGCGGAGAAGGAGAACGGAGAATTCACCGTCGGTCAGCCGAACGACAACCAGGTCCTTGCTGCGGTCGCGTCCTACTACGATCGCCTCATCGACTACACGACGAAGCAGCTCGCCGCGGCGATGGACGGCCACAAGTCGCTCCCTAAGTTCAAGGATCCCCTGCCAGTTGTCGTGGCCGGCGGCACCTCGAAGGCCAGCGGTTTCGTCGATCTATTTGCGAAGAAGTTGGAGGAGAACGGCTTCCCTCTCCCCGTCAAGGAAGTCCGCCACGCCGCGGACCCGCTTCATGCCGTCGCCCGTGGGTGTTTAATTGCTGCGCAGATTATGTAATAATTCTTTCTTGAAAGTTTGAGCCTCATCAGGGAGGCTTTTTTCTTTTCAGAATCTTTATGGTGCAAAATGTTCTACTTGTAGATTACTATTCAAAAACAGGTAATGAGCAAAAAAGTCCCATCAAGATTCGTAGGCATGCATAGTCACTCGGGATTTAGTACCTTTGATGGTCTAGATTACCCACAAGAACATATCGACTATGTAATGGAAAATGGCATGGATGCCTGGTCGTTGACCGACCACGGCCATATGAACGGATTCTGCCATGCGTATCTTCATGCAGAGAAATTGAAGAAGTCGGGAAAGAACTTCAAGTTCATCCCCGGCTGCGAGATGTATGTCCATCCGGATCTGAAACAATGGCAGATCGATTTAGACAGATCTCGTGAGAAACCTTCGAAGGATGAATCGGTTCTCACGCCTCTCACCGCTGTTGTCGATGGTAACGACGAAACGACTGACATCGGAACTGATGAAGCTGCACTAACGATTGAGAATGAGGATGAGACGAAGTCCGGCAAGTACAACGACCCGATCAAGCGCAGGCATCATCTGGTCGTGCTACCAAAGACTTCAATTGGGCTACAGAGGTTATTCCATCTGGTTTCTCGGGGTTATTTGGAGGGCTTCTACAGGTTCCCGCGAGTGGACTACGCGATGCTGAAGGAGGCTGCTCAAGGTGGTCACCTCATGGTAAGCTCGGCATGTCTGGGGGGGCCGCTGTCATATGACGTCTTCTCAAAGGTGCAACGAGTTAAGTTCGACGACCTATCATATAGGCTTCTTGATGATAAAGGTCTTCTAGAGGCAACGCTACTTGAGATGGGTAACACCTATGACAAGCTAGTCGATGCAGTCGGCCGTGACAACGTGTGCCTGGAGTTGCAGTTCAACAAGCTTCCTGCCCAGCATCTCGTCAATCGTGCAATTCTTGAATTCGCAAAGAAGAACTCGTTGACGGACAGGCTAGTCGTGACCTGCGATTCTCATTATTCCAATCCAGATAACTGGAAGGAGCGCGAGATCTATAAGAAGCTCGGCTGGCTCAATTATCAGAACTTCGATCCGAATATGCTTCCAAAATCGAAGGACGATCTCAAGTGCGAGCTGTATCCAAAGAATGCACCTCAGGTCTGGGACGCCTACATGTCGACGTCGGAAGGCATGGAGTTTTATGATGATGACATCATCTGTGGTGCGATCGAACGAACCCATGACATCGTTCATAATGAGATCGGAGACATTCATCCTGACAAGGAGATGAAGCTTCCGTCGTACGTCATTCCTCAGGGTTTCACTGAGGACAAGGCACTCGTTGATGCATGCAAGAAGGGTCTCGTCTGGAGGGGCCTGGATGACAAGCCTGAGTACATCGAACGAATCAAGTATGAGCTGTCGATCATCAAGGGCAAGAAGTTCTCACGATACTTCCTCACGATGAAGGCAATCATGGACCTTGCACGAGAACACATGCTGATTGGTCCTGGTCGAGGTTCTGCTGCTGGCTCGCTGGTCGCTTACGTCCTTGGTGTGACGAACCTAGACCCCATGGAGTATGACCTTTCCTTTGAACGATTTCTTAATCCTCATAGGTGTTTGAATCCAGAAACTTTAGTAAAAACTGAAAAAAGTTTTAAAAAAATCAAAGACTTAGAGATTGGTGACTACGTAGTGGGGGGATCCGGGTCGTTAAAGAAGGTTAATAACAAGTTTGTTTCAAAAGCAAAAAGAGTTTATCGATTTAGAACTGATGCAGGATGTATAGAATGCTCAGAAAATCATTTGTGGATTGTTATCCGCGGTGATAAAAAAATTGAAGTTCAAGCCAAGGAAATTTTGATTACAGATGAATTGCTATCCATCATGGAAGAACAGCTCATCTCATTAAAACGCACAAAGATTAATTCAATCGAGATCGTTGATCTAGAAGATGAAATCGAATTAATCGACATTGAAGTTGATGATGATCACACATTTTTTATCTCAGATGAAAATAAAGAATGGCTGTTGACTCATAATTCTGGTGCTCCTGATATCGATTCTGACATTGGTGATCGTGATAAGCTCATTGAGCTCATGCGTGAAAGCTTCGGTAACAACAACGTCATTCCGATCTCAAATTACAATACATTTAAGCTTAAGAGTCTTATTA
>Ga0194133_10005457_pt1 | contig 16181 bp, 4 predicted proteins | sample TA2KigOf40mmetaG_FD_155448 | JGI IMG/M metagenome (GOLD analysis project Ga0194133, IMG submission 155448) | Freshwater microbial communities from Lake Tanganyika, Tanzania - TA2015055 Kigoma Offshore 40m | ecosystem: Environmental > Aquatic > Freshwater > Lake | place: Tanzania: Lake Tanganyika...
GACCATTTATGATTTTACTGATCAATTCAAATCGTAATTTCGAAATCGTTTTCTTAATTATTTTTCTTGATTGGAAATTTCAAAGAGAACTTTTTTCGAATCACGAAAAAGAAGATGAAGGGTTTGCAGAAAAATATCTATTCCCACGTGGCAATTTTCTAAACTGTTATGAAAAACAAACTCTATTTAAATTTCCATAATAATTAAAGTCAGGTTGAAAATTCTTCACTCAACACCTTGTAATTAAATATCTACAAAAGGTACTGATGTATGTACAACTTATTGTCCTATTTCCAAAACTTGAGAACAAGGGAGTTGCCTTTTTTGTCAACAGTTTGCATTCTTTCAGCCGAGGATGCCAATTTTTCATGTCAAGAGCAAACAAAACTTGCAAAAAATCAAGAAATGAACATAATAATCCATTTCACGAATTTAAATTTAGAGCCCTTTTCGTTGAAAGGACCAAGAACCTAAGAAAGAGTCTCCATAGAACAATATTGTAAGAGCAAAATCCTTCAAGTTGAAGTGAAAAATCAAAGTTGGGAATTTCAATCAGTTATGGAATTAAGAAATATTGACTCAAAGACCTTTTTTGTAACTCAACAAAATTCAGGAAATTAAAGTTTGGTTTTTCTTTGACTATTCCTGACTCTCTGTTTATCTTTCTACACCTTTTTCTAATTAAAACTTTGACTTTCTCTACTATAGACTTTGTTAATATGGCAAAGGGTGAGATTTTAAAATTCCAACAAAGTTTTAGATATTTGATACAAAAGTTTTGTAAAAAAATTATCATACTGTAAAAACGTTGTAGATGATCTTGTTTTTTGACAGAACAAGTTTTGTGCATCTTTTGAATGATTGTTGTCGTCAAAATACAAATTAAATTGGTGCACTCGACAAATTTTTTCCATTCTCACACACAAAAATGCATTTTGGATCATTTTGAGAAGTCTTGTGATTCTTGCCGGAAAGAAATTCTTTTAAACTTTCTGTGACAGTAAGTGATAGTAAATTGTCATAAATTCTCTAAAATTTATGCCTGAATAATCTGGAGATAGTAACAAACCACAAATTAAATTTTATTTAAGTACCATACGTCAGGTTTCAATCAAAGTAATAAATGTTTCTCTCAAGCAAAGTGTAATGCCAAGTTGTTATTTCTCATTAAGAACAAATTGAACCAGTCAATCATCATCTTGGTGTTTTTGTAGATTGGCAACATCATGTTTCCCATATAACGTTCTTTCAACAATGTCAGAATGCTTTTTACACTTAAAATGTGAAAAAGTCGGGCCGAGTTTTGCACAAGTCATGATAGAGAATTCAGACCGTGTACTTCTGAAGAGAGTTGAAGCTATTTTAAATTCCAGTCGTTGCTCACTTAGTGAAGAGTCCTCCATTCTTTGCTTCTACTTGAATTTGGCCTCGTACAGACTTTTATTTTGACTATTAGAGCCAATGTCTACATCTATGGATGCAACAATCATTTTAAGACTGGCATTTGCCACAAAATTTTCAATTTTGATAATAGGAATTTAAGTGCTTGCCTCATAAACAGATAAATAATTGTTTTTTTTATGATGTCTAAAAATGACTACAGGATATATTTTGCTTTCGAGGCAGAGTCTAAATGAAAAATAATCTGATATTAAAGGCCTCAAGGATGTGCATTCCATGCAGGTGAAAGATGGGTTGCACTAAAGAAATTATAATTGTAAATTTCAAAAACTGAGTCGCATATTCTAGATATGGAGACCTTTTTTTAAACACAAGAAAAAAAGTTCAAGGGAATATGAATAAAACCTCTTGGCTTATAAGACTGTTTTTACTTAAATTGATCGAAAACAACTTTTGCTCGAAACCTACAAAATAATTTAATTTGTGAAAGTTTTAACCTTTTCTGGCCAATACTCAAAGATATAAAATACAAAATTTGAAACAGTTGATATACTTTTACAACTAGCTAGAATGAAACGATCACTTCGAATAATTTGAAATAGTGACGGAGCATTTTTGGTCTTATCGAACGGTAGGAGTCGAAGTGAAAACCGATGAATGTTTAGTCAAGCCCAATAAATACTAATTGTTTTATTTCTGACGAACATCAAACAAAACTCCATTTCAGCTCCTGTAACATTTCTCTACATTTTCGTGATAACTTGCAAGACAGACAAATAAATAAGAAATGAGGAAAAATAAATCTCAAAGGCAGAATGGGTGGAAAGCTATTTTTCTACAACAGGTGTGGTTAAATTTAGAATCGTTTCAAGTCAAGTTTAAACTGACAGCAATAACAACTGATTCTTTCTTTCGCTTTAACCACAAATACATGTTGTGATTGTGATGTTGGTTTATTGACACATATTTTCAGAGTTGCTTACTTTTTAGCAAGACAGCAAGGGAGTGTAAATATTGGATTTTGTAGCTTTTCTTGATAAAACTGTCCCAATATTTGTGCCTGGAAATAAATCTAGCATTAGAATTATTTTATGAGACAAAAAAGAATCATGAAAAAATTCTGTGTTGCTTGGAATAACAAAAATGTTACAAAAGTACAGAAAAAGTCCGCCAAAACTGTAAAAAATATATTTGAAGTTATTGTTTCAGTTAAAAAATTGTTCATTCCAGGTAAGATCTGATCTATAGAAACTTAGCAATCAATAAACTTCTGTGAGAATCTTCTCTTTTTTTCTAAAACAAAAGTCGCAAAATAAATTTTTAACTTTGCCGAATATTATTCAACAATGAATCATCGCCCAAGGTTAGATTGTCATTTATGGTGAAGTTAAAAGTTCGTGTTTTTGAAACATGGACCCAGGAATGTCACTCCCAAAACATGGGAGTGACCCTCATGCATGCAGGTTGATACTGATCTACTACCCTCAGGGCCATTTTTATCAATAAAAACTTTTCCTTTATCACCACTATCAACTGCATATCGCAGTGGACAAAAGCATAATTAGGGACAGTAAAAACTTTTTCGCAGCATTTTCAAAATACTTGTTATTTCGTGACATTTCAAAACTGTTATTGCATGCGACTGCCATGTGAACCCGATGAGTTTTAAAATTTAAGGGAAAAAGAAACAAAATTAGAATTTTCTAGGAAGAAATGGCAGAAAAACTAATATTAACATGTGTAGATGGGAAATAAAAGTTCATTTTCTTCCTGTTGCCCTCACTGTAAACGTCATTTGAAGTATTGCCAGTTAGGATAAACAGAGATGGCAAAATAACTTTTGTAAACCATCCGGCAACACATAAAAAGTTTCCCGTTCATAAAGTTTTTGTGAGAAACAATGCGTTCCGAGTTTTATCAAACCTATAAAAGGTCTCCAAATACGTACGTCCTGTCTTTTGAGCTTTTAGCTACAGTTTTGAACCAAGGGGAGGCAATCTTAAAAACAATACCAAAAGTTATGGCGAAAATGTGCCTACAACTCAAAGATTATAATTCAGCATGTGACGAATAGGGAGAATAGTTTGAGAAATGTTCTTGACTCAAACAAATAAAGATAACGTCTGCAAGGGGGTTGTACATAGTTGGATCATCATACCTTATATTTCATTTGACCTGGCCAAATATGAGTGCTCCAAGCTATTGTAAAAGAATATTTACAATAGAATATGTATGTCCTAATTTTTGTACCTTTGTCTCAAACTGTGACAATCAAACCTTTTTTTGCCACACACACACACACACAATTCGTTTGATTTTTGTTTTTTCTTTTTTTACCTCAAGGGAAAAAATTAGACCAACAAAAACCTAGATCTTTTGAAATCTAGTTCGATGCTTGGAACAAAATTTATTCGAATTCAAAGGGACGGAAACTCTCAGAGCTTGCTTGCTTGCTTGGTGTATCAAAGATTTTTTCGATTCCAACATCTAAAATGAATGTACGATCAAACAAAAAACTAAAAATTTCACTGTGCCAATAAAAAATTGTACACAACTATTTTTCATGTTATATTTATTCTATATACTCCTTTGGCATAAGTAATTGGTCTCACTTTTTTCTCCAAATGGCATAAATTTTAAGAATTTGGTGGGCATTTTACGAAAAAAGGGAGACAGTTTTTCATCTGAAATTGTGTTGGCTCAGCTTATGTATTCAAATGCCGCTATTACATTTATGCATATTCTGGAATATTTTTCATTCTTAAGTGTTTGAGAATACTTTTTTACGTTTCAGAATTACCTAGTCACTCTTGTATAACTTGCACACAACAACATATGTCAAAGAAAATAAAAAAGGAAGGGGAGAAAAAGACATTATTCAATAAGGTTTTTGAGTCCTTGTCAAATCGAATGTTATTCAAAGTTAGAATACTAAAAAGTTCATAAGTTAAGTCGCGATGATTCTCGATAATTTAAGAATACGAAAAATGAACGTGTTTAAAATAGAAAGTAAGAAAAACAAGCTTTTATTTAGTCTGGCTGATCCATTCATGGCATAGATTTTTTAAGCCCAATCATTTTATTTTTTTTCTGTAAAAACCTACGCACTTTCAAGCATGTTTTATCCAAATGACAGAGCAGGTTTTATCATCAACTCCTACTTGTGAACCTCCCTGGATTTTGTTTGCTTTTGCACTATAACTTAAGTGTCGGATCTACAAGCACGTGTAAACGTGCATAAAGCAAACAGTTGGAGACTTGTGTTAACTTTAGTCTACATGATATTCAACTTATAATTCATTTGATTTTCTGACACTTTTCGTAACAATACAAACTATGACATGATAAAAGTCACTCATTTATCCTAAGGCAATTCAACCTTTTCAAAATTTACCTAGAAGAGGGAGCTAAAATATTTTTTTTAAATTAAAGTAAAATAATCTTGACAATGTGCAACACAGATGTCCGAACATTTTCAAAAGCAAAAACAGTTTTTTATAAGTTATTTTTTCTCGAGATCAATCAACATCAATTTATGCACACAGAAAACTCAAATGACATATTTTTCACAAGGAAAAGAGTTATGTTTGAGAATAAAAAAACTTGTTTATTTTCTACAAGGGATTAATTTATGAGATTAAAAAAAGAATTTAAGCGTTAAGAGAGATTATAAAAATTACTCTCTTAGAAAAAAAGCACTTCGTAAATTTTAATCTATGATTTGATCAACTTTTACTACAGCTACTTGAAATGCAAACCCCCTCTTTACCTATTCAACTAAAATGCTTAATGTGAATGGATATGCAGAGAGAGTGTTAGACTTCCTAAAGATTGGATTCCTTTACAAGTTTCTAGACTTGTCTTTATGACCTCCATTTCTCCAAAGTGTAGATTTCAAAGATATCACGAAACTGTTTTCGTGTAAAAAAATCCAAAGATAAAAGATTTGACTCCCAGAACTAAGACATGCACTGTTGTTTCATAGGTATTTTATTTTCAAGGATTTGAAATGGAATTTATCAATTGGACCAATCCACCTAGGGCAAAATCTCTTCAAGTTAAATAAATTTGGACAGAGTTCAAGGGTTAGAGAAAGTTTTTGTTCAATATCTGCATTCATTTCACACCTACATGTTGCTTTTTGAAATTAATTGCACTTGACACTTGATGAGGTCCATGTGGAAAATATTTTTGATGTTAAAAACCATACTTTTAAAAAATAAAATAACCAGACTTTGACCATTCAGTTAATAAGAAAGTGATATTTTTTCCAGTGAGTTTTTCTTTGGTGTGTAGCTTCCATTCCATTTAAGAGTCACCTTTGCTTTTTTCCCTTGTCAATGGGTTACACGAGATTCCATCTAATGTTGGGGACCTTTTAGAAACAGATTAGAAGGAGTTTAGAAGCAAAAAAATGGCTGGTTCCCACTGAGCAATCCCGGCTTAACAATGTCCTATTGTAGTGCTGTGATTCAGTGTCCAGAACCTGAGATGAAATTGAAAACCATAGATAAAAATAAGTTTTATAAAGAGAAAATACAACATTGATTTTTTTAGATCACGCACAGCGCAAATTAAAAGCCACTTTCAACCGTTTTCTAATGCTCATCCTTTTATACTTTTTACATATTTTATAACTAGGTATTGAATTCACAATTTTTGCGGCTTCAAAACCGAATGAAAAGTCTTTTTTCACTTTTAATCTGATTTAGGAGAATTAGCTTTTCTCACATTTAAAGTATGAATCAAGGGATTAAAAGAGGCCAATCATTTGCTACGTATGGGATTAGCCATCAAGAAGTGTAAGAATTTATACGCAATACTTTTTTTGTCTCTTGATTTTCTGAAAAAAAGCATCGAATTCATACATCAGATTTGTTGATGAGATGCAATGCATGCAATAAGCCCTATTCAAAATCATGTTAATAATGTAGGGGTGAGTCACATCTCTTCTGAAAGTGGTTGCATTACATGTTTGATGTTTGGGGTCAATCAAACAAACATGAAGGGTCTTTCGATCAAAATATTTACAAAAATGCCATTTTCTTTCTTTTAATTTCAAAACCAAAAGAAATAAATACTCTTTAAAAGGGAATTTAAAGCTAAATTAATGGTTGAAAACCCCTGCTAAAAAATTGTTATCTTAGTTTTCAAACAAAATTTATGTGAGTTTTTTGCACCCGAAAAAGTGCATCGTTTAAATACTTAAACTATCAGAAGACACCAAAATGTTTCAAGAAAAGCTAGTCATGAACTTTGAGTGAGTCTCAGAAAGTCCCATTAATTGTAAAACTTTGAAAAGGGTTTTCAGGTTGCAATTTCAAATGATTTTTTTCTCAATTCCATTTTGATTTTCTGATTCCTCGACCAGCTTCTAGTTTAAAAAAAAATCATACTATATAGCCAGATCTGAAACGGTTTTTTCACTTCAAAAGTCTGGCTTGAATGGTTGACAGCCTTTGCAGCTGGTTGGGGACATGAAATTGAATCACCTCCACCATAAAACCATAAAACAACAAAAGCCATTTTCATATTGAACAACATTATATGCTTATAAAAACTGATAGCAATTAAAAAAAGATCATTTTATTAACCTAAACATAGTTTGAAAATAAAGTTAAAAGGGTTCTTAGCTCATATTTGCTTGTCTTCTAGTGGAGGTTAAATACTCACCAACTCGAATGGAAAATTGTAATCGATTCTATCAGCCAGGTCAATATATTTATTTTTCGCCACAGTTGTGTTAAGTGACTAGAAATTTCCTCTTCAACTCTTCTAACTTGTAATAAATGGGTGTGTCTGTTTGCCAATGGCAAATAGTACAAGCTTTTTACGATGAAAGATGGACACTCCCATTTGATTGCCACCAAAGGGCTTGATCGTAAATGCAATCAAGCTCTTCAGCAAGAGTTACGTTGCCACAAAAGCAATTGATTGCAAAGCTAAATTGAAGAGAAATGAGGGGAAAATGACGAGAGGGAAAAAAGATGATTCTATTTTAATCTAGTGACAAAGAGTATTATAACTTTAAAATTTAAAATAGAGGAAGAAAAAAACTGGGTGTTATACACCTTCATATTTCACCTACCCATAGCCACCCATCAACTTCTGATTAAATGTGGCTCTTCTTGGGTGAAAAAAAGGTGACAGGTTGGTAGCAGGGGATCTTTGGAATGACAAAGCGTTATCTAAAAAAACAAAAGACCTAGGTACATTTGTGAATGACGAAAGCGCTAAAAAACTTCACTTTCCCTGACACAAAGATAAGATCTTAGAAGTAAAGTAAATCTGTTAAATGTATTTGCTGGTTAATCTTGCCAGAATCTCACCTCGGTCTTTGTTTAAGGCCTTGCCAAACAATACAGAAAAAGAACTGCAACAATTGCACAAAACCCTTTTATCTAATGCATTCATTCGTGCACAAAAAGAGTTAAAGCATGGTTTCCTTATGCTTTCTAAATCTAGTTATAGAAAATAGGTTTTCTTTGAAAAACTGAAAGAAAGCTTGCCCTGAGTTTAATTCTTGCACAAACTGGTTTCATAATTTTGTCAATCCAATTTGAAAATTTATTTTACAGTGTTGTGAGCAAGAAAAATTGATCTTAAAAGTTGTAACATTTTTCATTTCCTGACATAATAGGAAGTGACATTTCACCAAAACTCAACATGTGGCAAATTAAAAATCTGTAAAACTCATCTCTACTCGGGAAAACGGGTTCAAGTTTCCTTTGACAAATTTCTTTTTTGCATGAAGAGATATTTTCAAAACAACAATTATTGTTAGAATAAGAAATTGTAATTTTGAGGAGAATGAAAATGATTTGAAGCAAATTGTTTGTGCTAGTTATCTTCTTGATAAAGTGTTTCATTTGCCACCACTTTATCAATGTATCATGAAAATCTCTTTTGAGTTGGCCGCTTCTGATTCTAAAGCTAGTGGGTGGTTTTAACCTAATGAGATCAGAATAAGTTAGGTTTTTTGTATCTGAAAGCAATCTCGACTATTCATGAATTTTGGGTGGGTTGAACGAAGGCAGATGCATAACCAATTTTGTTTCATCATTCAATCTTGTAATGGTTATTCACGTTGGACGAGAAAAAAATAAAATTTTAAAAGTTAGTAATTAATTGAAACAAGTATATTTATTGATTAGACGTGACTGGAAAGGTCAGAGGTTATAATTGAAACTTCGAACTAGCAAATATTGATACTTGTCTCAGGTTTGCAATCTTATCATGAGTATAAAATTTTGATGGCGCCTGACGGACAGTTTTAACGCATTCCTCGTTTCCAAACCTATTAAATGAGCCAAACTTGCCAGAAAGATTATGTGGCGTTCTTAAACTTTTAAATTGTTTTAGTTTACGGTGGAAACTTTTCTCTCCTAAAGATGCCCTTTTCCATCGCATAAACTTTTCTCTCTTGTCTGTCGAAGAAAAAGTTTTTGATGAAAAAATTGAAATGAACACTGAACAGTTTCTTGAAGTTCGTGATCGGAGTATTTTATCGCCATTTGATGGATTCCAAGGTTCCGGACGGTTAAAGTTTTCGAAAGTTTGACTTGGAATTCTGATTGTTTTCAATGGTTGGACAGTGAAACTCAACGTCTAATTTTGTATCCAATTTCCAAGGGCTGGGAAGAAGTTCACAGCAGGGAGGCATAATTAAAGTGTAGTCAAAGACACATTAATCACAAAGAATATACTTAGTGGAATTCGAACAAAATCAAACGGATATTTCGAATGAGATGATCAAGTCAGATCAATAAGGGGTGGGTTGTGTTGGGCAATAGTCCTTTTTGGGAATGACAGGCAGCAACAAAAGTGAAAAGATTATATTGTGTGGGTTTTTGAGTGTTAAAGGATTGTGCAAATGTCAGTTTGCTTGATGGAAAGTGAATGGAAGTTTAAAGAAAAAATATATTTCTTAAATACTATTTCTTAAATACTTTAAAATATTTTTATTGATTTTTCAACTTGAAATTCATTAAAAGCATCTAAACTTTTCTTTTTGTTACCGAGGATCAATCTTAGATTTCTGTAGTTTGATGATGAGTCTTATCAGATTATAAAACACTTGGTCCCTATTATTTTGATACTGGGAATTACATGGACTATAGAGGTCAATTTGTAAACTATTGATTGTCAAAAAATCTTTTGTATTTGCAATTTTCAAGATTTTGAAATCGATCAGATTGTGAGAAGAGCATCGATCATACTATTCACAACAACAACAACATCGTTCTGCATGAAGTTGACGTTCAATTCATTTGATTCCTACAGAGTCGGACTCGAGCGAATGAAACACGAGAAGATCATTGCCTCACCAATTCGTGACGATCTTGTTCAGACAATTCACACAGAAATTACATTAAAAAAACATATTCGGCACGATATTTGAATTCTCTTGGGTCCTTTTTGACTTTGTGTGAGAAAGAAAAATATATATTTCCAAGCAAAATTTTCTTATTTCATTCGAATTCCAAGTCATTTGATCCTATCTTTTTGTTCTTTTGACTTGCTTAATTTGAATATGAAAAAACTGTGTCTTCGATTTTTTCCTCCCATCTCAAAGATCTATTTTCTTTACTCGTTGAAATTTCCACCAAACCTTCTTTTTTCAATGAAATGTGATTGTGACTTTTGATGCCAAACTGCTCAAGTTGGACATGAAAATTGAAGACCCATCTTTATTTCAAAGATCACTTTTTTTGATCATCTTACTTTTAAAAGGGCTGATGCTTGCTGCAAGAGATACTTCAGCTTGAAATGGGAGGATAAATCAAGATTTAAAAATAACGTTAACCTTTTTCTTTTCTTCAAACAAAATTCATTGTGATATTTTCTGAAAAGGAGGGGGGGGGGGATGACTTGAAAATAAATGTTTCTCCTTTCAATTTCATGATGGGTGCAGCCAAAATTTGGACTTAGTCAAAACACACTGAGATTTCAGAAAAAAGGGATGAAAATTTGTAAGAACTTCAAACTGAATTCAAGTAGTCAAATAGGATTCATGCCACCCAAATCTTTCTCTTCAATTTGTATCCATTCACTTTTCCTCTCTTTGCTATAAAAAGCCTTAGTAATTTATTAGATAAAGTATTGGGGTAGAGACTCAAACAAAGTCTTTGGAACAATTTCCTTGTCAAACGAATGATTTTTTCCATAGACAGCAGCAAGACTTTGAAACGGCATCGATAAATCAGGCGTAAAATGTCAGCCAGCATTTCTCGACGGTCTACATTAATAATCTTTTGTTTTCCTATTTAACCTTTCAATTCAAGCTTGAGAGACAATTGGGCGGACAGGCAGCACAAAAAAAGCAACTGTGGATTAATGTAGAACTATTGAGGCAACAAATCCAACATGACAATTTCAACTAAATAAACATTGGGACTTTTTTAGTCTCTTAAAAAGCAAAAACTGCCTTTGTATAAAGATTGTCCAGACAGGAAAAAAGAAGCTGAGGTACCTAGAGGAGGGCTTAAATCGTTCTCCATTTAGATTTAATTGAAAACAAATCGGGTCACATTTGGAAGATAGACACAATCCGTTGAGGGGGTATGAGCCTTGGGGATATGAAGCTATTTTTCCAAAATGAAAACAAAGAAATTTTCGATAATGGAAAACTAAATTTTCTAACTGAAACCATTCCAGGTATGTTTTTCCTCCATTTCAGCCATGCTTGTAGCCGATCTTTTAATCATGTCTTTCGATCAAGATTCATCCCAGGTAGATTTTAACGAAACTATCTTAACTATTTCAGCCGAGCTTTTAAGCAGACTTTATGGATTTTACATTAGGCTAGAACTAAGCAACGTGGGGAGATTGTAAAATATGGCGCCAGCAAGCAATGAAGTCAATCTTACCCCTCGACTCGACTATTTAAGTGCATGTAATGTAACCGCTTTTTAAAAAAAAGTTACATCCATTTCTGACTGGAATCGTAACGTAAAGTGAACCAGTTTTTCTGTCTGATTACAGCTTAAGGGGAGGGTTTTTTTATACAGCAAAAGAATCACTAAATGGTTATCTTAATGACAACAGTTTTGAAAAGAAAACAAAAGTTGGACTTGATTTTTTGTTTAATCGGTCTTTATCAAAGGCTTGATTAATTTAAATTCTTATTTGGAATTCAAACGTACGTGACTGAAAATCTTAAACAGAAACACTATATTTAAAAAAACTACTTTTGTTTTATTTTGTTTAAATTCCCATAATTGTCCTTCTTAAAATGAAATTTTTTCGGACGCACAGATCTGGACATCAAAAATTAAGATTTGGTATTTTTTGGTTAGACCTCGTTTTGTCTTTAGCTACAAAAGGAAGTTGGAGGGCAGCTTCTTGGTTGGCTCGTTCTTATAAGGACAGTGACCAAAAGACTAATTAAAAATGTACGTAAATTTAAAGTGGTAAAGAGTCGTGTGTCGTAGAAATTTTTCAAAAACCACACAGTCGTGTTTTGATCTTTACCACGTAGAAATACAAGAATGAAAGGTGCTTGGGGGAAGATAAAGAGTTGTTAAGCATGAAATCCGGACTGTAAACACAAGGTGCAAATTTTTAGGATTAACCTGGCTGCTAACAAAAACTCAACGACAATGACTGTTTGCAAAATACTAGCAAGCTTTCTAAACATTTTATGTCTTTTGAAGATTTCAAGGGGTTGCTTTGGTGTTTAAAACAAATAATTTTTCTCATATTTACGATGAACACCTGAAATGCTGCGGTGAACTTTTAAAGTTTAAAGAAATATGCTAGATTGAAAATGTTTATAGGTGACTCAGAAGTTGCACTGATTGAGTCGCAACTTCATTTCTGAGCTAATTTTTTCATATTCAATCAGAGGAATTTTTCACATAAAATGAGACAGCTTATTTAGAAGTTTAACTCTCCAGGAACATATGCTTCAACTTTGCAGATCTCGTTAAATCTCTGCTCTAAGCATTTACGAAGGAACAGACGCAAGTTTTAAAAAGGTCACGACATTCGGAAACATTTTTTAGAGCAACGATTCATTTATGAAGTAAGAAAAAAGTTTATTTTCACATCGGCCGAGTTGATTCTGATGAAACTTTTTTCCAACATCCAAAAAGTTTCGGTTGGATAGAATGAAATTTAAGAAAGGTTTTTTTCATCAAATCTGCACTGATTGGAAAAATAAAGCTTCTTATCCAAGAGAAGTTGGTGGTTGCGATTTTCAAACTATGTTTTGTTTTATTGGAAGATATAGTTAGATTTTATGTGGGATTTATTCAAATAATTTTTTGGATGGATGAGGTCCACATCTATAACGATCCTACGTCATCTCATTCTTTTTGAACACGTGCTCCATTCAATTTCAATGTATGTTGCATGCCAAATCCATGACAAGAATCAATGATCTTTGGCCCTTGGGGCAATCCTGCACACAGGCAGTCATAAACCGTGGACGGGGGTGCGTCACAAAAATGACTGAATGAGATTTCTACTTGGCAAAAGTGACACCTTAAGAATGTATTCAACAACCACCCAAAAAGAATCGCATTATAGGGAGACATCGGACAACAAAAAAACAACGAAAGATAAAAATTCAATTCTTTTGTCACGCCCTTCTGGTGCCCAGAAAATTTTTGGTTCGTATCTCAATCATAAATTCTGCATCTGGTGGAAAAGAAACTGAATGGGAAAAACTTTTTTGAGGCCCTTCAAAGTTTAAATTTTCAATATTTTTCTATTTCTCACACTCAAATCATCTTAAAGAGTTGTTAACAATCAATCTAACAAAGGCTTAAAGTTTCTAAACTGCAACTTTTATTGTGAGAAAACTTAATCCTTTGTGCTGGCAGCTCCATCGAATGTTATTTTCTTTCCGCTTTGATCAACCACCATGTTTTTTTCAGCCAGGATCTTTGTCCATCATTTGTCTTCAGCAAAAAATCTTGGCTCTGAACAATGTAGATCACGTACAGTCTAATTAGAGACCGGTTGGCATTATTATTTGAGGTTGGGCACTTTTGGAAAAGACTTGCAAATTCTTAAATTAAAGTGTCACAGCCTTAAAAAAAATTTTGATGAAAAACTAGCAAAAAATGAAAATTTTAAGCTCTCCTCTTGGATAAATTATGCTGTTTAAAGAGTAAAAATTTGCCCCAAGAAAGTTCAAATTTTCAACTCGATTTCAAAAGGATTTTTTGCTATTCTTACAATGAAGTTCAGCTTCAAACTTCATTCGAAGAAAATATTTTTGATTTTGAACTTCTTCACATATAACTTATATGTCTTCGAAGTTAAAGAAATGCATCTTCCAGTCAGGTAAAAATGTGAATCGATTTTCCTTTTCTACCGAATGGTGACATTTTAAAATAACATTTTCTTGTTGTTTTCCAGACAAAACATTTAGTCTCTTGTTGAAGAAGCTTTTAGAGTGGAAAATAAAAAGAATTTTAAACAAAGTCAAAAAAGTCTGGCTTATATGGAAAGTTCAGATAAAATTAAAACTCTTCGTGCTGAAAGTTCATAACTACAAACTTCAAATGTCACATTCTGAAAATATGATTTGTGAGGCATTGTTAAATGTAAATAACCTGGGTTTTTGGAATTCTTTGGAGAATCAGAGGTTTAGAGAAATTTAATTTTGTACAAGAATGGAGTCACAGCTTGAGATGTTCTGTCCTCATCTTGTGATAACTTTATTTAACTTCTTCACCCTCTTAAAAGTCATTTTCGTTTCAGACAGTTGTCTTGATAATGAAAAGAGATGAGAAAGTGACAAAAAAATTTACTCTGTGCTGAAATAAAAATAAGATTACATTTTATTTTTAGAAACTGTGAGGTTTTTGGTTCATAAACTCTCTCCAATCTTGCTGTTGTCGAATGTGATGAGTTGATTAAGTTGAAGATAAAAAGATCTCAAACAAAAGACCTCCTGCCATCTTTTTATCTCCGTCGGTGATAATTATAGTAATGAAAGTTCTGATTCCTTTTGTTCGCTTTGATTACGAAGCAAAAACTGAAGTTTTTTGACGGGTGAACCAGAACTGATTATGGTAAGATAGTGAGGAATGAACGGTTTAGCAACACTTTCCCATTCAGCTAAGGATGTGATTTAGGCTTGTAACCCTGATGACCCGTTGCGTGAACGGCTCCTGCTAAGAATAATCAATGTTGGGTTTCAGAAAAAAATCTTGCTATTTTTTATACCTGGTTCAAAAAATTGTAGATTGAGATGTTGGCTTCCTAAGGATTGGCGGCGTTGATTTAAAGCAAAAAAAGTTTCTTTAAAGTTGAAGATATTTTCTCCTTAGTGAAAAAAATCTACCTAGCATCATCTTAAATATCCAATCACTGAACGTCTCTCAGTAACAATTTCATCAAAATTTTTAGTTGTCTTCAAGTGAAAAGTACTTTGGTTTAAGGTTACACCTTTCAACTAATGATACTGTCAATTTCAGTAGACCATTTGTTCTAAAGGTTCACTTTTATGACCAAAATCAAAGTGTCCATTGATTTGAATCTCAAACCTTACCATAAATTAGTTATACATAGACAAAAAGAACAGCCAAATTAGCCTTAAAAATTCTTTGTCATTGTTCAACCCCCTGGATTAGCTTTAAAGATTTATCCATTCACATCAACATACTTAGCCTCGTCTTTGCAACTGATTGATGTGATGGTCAAAGATTTCCTCCACTTTTTTGAATTTCTTGACACTAAATTGTTGTTTTAGGACCCACAATGTTGTAAAAACTTCTTCTACTTCTTCTTCTTGTCTCAGCAAACTTTTTTTTAGGTCCTCTTTTGGTCACCGTTCTAAACGGAAATGTTCATCCAGCATGAAAATTGACTCGTAATTGCATTTTGTAGAGGGATTTTTCTTTTATTATGAAAAGAAAGAACCCAAAATGTTGATAACTTTTACTTTTCATCGAAAAACTCGATATGTAATGGAGTTCTGGTCATTATAGTCTTTCTTAATGTGAATGATTTTTTTCATGATTCTTAAAAACGAGGTAGTTTTCTCAAAAATACCGTTGTTTAAGTGATCAGGTATCATTTCTTTAGAAAAAAGCATCATGATGATGGGATAAAAATCTCCAGACCTACTTGAAGAAAGTGGAAGTCGAGTAACCGCATCGCTCTCTCTGCAGGAGCTCTGAAAGTAGTGGAAGCTGAAAAGTCCGAATGGAAAAGGCTTGTTTTGACATAAACCAATTCGACCGAATACTTGATCAATAAAGTTTTTCGGTGGTTTATTTTTCTATTTAGCTTTGATTTTTCATAATAGTTTCTCAGCTAGGGTATAGTGGAATATTTTTGTCCGTGACATTTTTCAAAAAAAACCTTAGATCGGCTAGGAAGAACTTCTATTAACTTTTATGTCTCTTATTTTATGAGGCCTTTTTGTCAAAAAAAGCATTTTAGAAGGTTTGCAACAAAAAAATCCATTTAGCTTAAATGGAGAACCCGTTTAAAGTAATTCATGGAATTCAAGGTCTTTGAGCAAACAGAAATTTCAAAAAACTTTTTTGAGGCGTTCCTTTTTTAAAAACTGACTTTTTGCAATAAAATGACAAATGACTTATGATATTTAAAACCATTATTGTATGGAAAATGATATTACTTAAAATAATTCATTGACTGAGGTCAGTCATTTTTCTTCGTAGAAATTTGGCAACTTTAGCTATTTTCCAACAAATTGGGCCATCTCGATCCAACTGTCAAGTTTTTTTACACACATAGGAACAACAACATAGCTTGATTGAATAGCAAACAAACAAAGCAAATTGGAAAAAAAACTT
>Ga0194133_10005459_pt1 | contig 16180 bp, 10 predicted proteins | sample TA2KigOf40mmetaG_FD_155448 | JGI IMG/M metagenome (GOLD analysis project Ga0194133, IMG submission 155448) | Freshwater microbial communities from Lake Tanganyika, Tanzania - TA2015055 Kigoma Offshore 40m | ecosystem: Environmental > Aquatic > Freshwater > Lake | place: Tanzania: Lake...
TTCTAGGTCAAATCGTAGCCGGCATCAAAACATTTTCAGAGACTTTTCGGGGTGGAAAATGGGATTAAACACTTTGAAATTCCATTAAACATTTATTTCTTGAGCAGAATATGAATTTACAACCTTTTTCACAGGCAATTATTTTATCCATTTTTTCAATAATTGTAAGTGTCAGGCGATTGTAACTTTTTACTTCAAAAAAATAAATCACTCCTTAAGTGAAAAAAAACCTTTTTCTCACCTTGCATTTGGAGAGCTAAAAGTTATTACAAGGGTCTCTCTTACACCATAAATAGGTCAACAAAGACAGATATTTTTCCTTCAAGATTAATGATTGGCTTTCTTGTCATGTCAAAGAAGCTTTCATTTTAATTGTGTAAGATATAAGTAACTATAGATTTATTTAAAAAAAAGAAGCTTTTACAAGCACCCAAGAGGTCAGTTTCTGTATTTTATGGTCCATTTTGCCTTTCCAATTTTAGCATTTTGAATGGACCCTCATGCAAGTCATGTTTCTATGAGTTGACTTCAAAGGTATAACAACAGTGAATCATGCAATCACCACCTCCAGAGAGCATTTGCAGGAAATCTTCAGCTTTTTAATGACTATAAAAGAAGAAAGACAAAAGAAGGTTTGGGGTGTGCGAGATCTTGTAACCACTCAAATGGTGCACACAATGTCATAGAAACTATGCTGTTGGGGGAAATGTTTAGTTATTGAAAAAACTTGTTAGTTTGACAATTGCGGTGTGCCAGAAAGAAGACCTAGATGAAAATAGTTGCAGGACATAGTAAAGTTAAAGCCATACTAACAGGTAAGTCTCATAATGTTTTAAGAGTTTTTGTACATTTCGTCGTATAGTCCTAGACTTCACACCAAAACATTAAACTGATCATTAAATGATGAGATCATTTCAAAAATGAATCCAAATAATTCCCATTCATTTGCAATTTATAGTGTTTTTTTTTCTAATGAAATCAAATGCAAGGTTAATGTTCCACATAATTGATGACACCTTTTTTCTTCCCTCAAAGAAAATCTTTTTTTGTAATTTTCTTTCAGAATAACAAGAAAACTTGGAAAAAGCTTCTTGTTTTGGATAAACGTTCAATTAGCCAGCATGTTACAAGCAAGAAAGAAAAGTAAAGGAAAGAAAGACAAATCACAAGACGATGAAGAGGAAGAGATTGCTGTGAGAACAAAATTCATAATTAAAACTATTTGTTTTATTTTCTTCACATGAGATTCTTTAAGCCAAAAGTAAAAAGAGTTTTTGGGGACACTTCATTTTAAATATCACAAGGAAAGTATCCTTGATCATTGCATGTTTATGCCAAGATATGGCATTTGATCTTAAGCGATCATTTTATTCGATAAATAATGCAATGTAGCCTTTAATCTTGACTGAGACAATCAATTTGGCACTTACAGTGAGTAAAAGATTTAACACAGCCTGGGGATTAACCCTCAGTTCTCCATTAGATTCCATACTACCCCGACGATGGCAAGTTATAATTATATGCATATGTGTAAAAAATAGTCTATAAACATCAAGGAGTAAATAAAATGTTCCCAACACATGAATTACAAGGTACCCATCAGAGGTTAAAGGTGTTCAAGCACCAAAGCATCTCAAATTTGATTCTCAAGGTAGAAAAGTTTTGTAAGGTAGAAAAAATGTCTCTCACAATAACTCAGTGATAAAAATGTAGAAAATTAACAAGAATCTGTTTGAGTACAAAATTAATATTGATTTAGGAGTTGCCATACAGAAAACACTACTAAACTTTAGCCATATTTACATAACCAAGTATTTAGAAAAAAGTGTCTTGACATTAAACTTTCAGAAAAATGCAAAGATTTAAAGTTCAAAATTACTCTTTGAAAAAAATGTTTCTATTTAATAAAGAAAATTGTGCAAATTACCAATTAATATAATTTTTTCAAGGCCCTTCGAAAAGAAATTGAGATAGAAAAGAAAGGTAAAGCTGAAATAGAAGTGGTTGCAAACGAATTGGAAAGATGGTAAGTTAAGTTGACAATAATTTGATCAACCATAAATCATATATTAATAATCATCATCATTTCAAGCCTTGCTGAAATGGAACGGAATGTTTTTGAACTGGAGTCTGGCAATTATGACTTTGATGATTCTGAAATAAAACAACGTTATGACAATCAACGTCAGTTAAATGTCCAACTCCAAGAACAAAAACATTGGCTGGAACATGAACTTGAAGAGGTTCATAAAGAAAAAATTACTGTTCAAAGTCACAAAATAATTCAATTTTTCATCACAGATAAAGTTGAAAATTCAAAATGATAAAAGTTCCTTCCTTCCTGATCCTTTCATGATGGATTGGGACAGTTTGTCAGAGACTGAACTCAAAAGACTTGTTGTACAATATGAGAAAACAAAGTATGAATTAATTGGTATAGTCTCAAATAAATAAGGGATTTTTAATGCTTAATTGCTACTTTTTTCAGAAATGATGTTTTGCTGGACTTGAAAGATGCTCAACTACATTTAGACCATGAGGGAAAGGAATTCCATCATTTTGATCATTTCTGCAGAGATTACAGGCAAAGCAAATCATCTGTAAAAATAGAGTAATTTTCCAATTTCATTTATATTTTCAGGGTTGAGATACTCAATTTGAACCGGACTTTGGAGTTTTTAGTCCGTAGTGGACATCTTCCAGCTAATTATAACATCTCATCTTATTCGTCCATGGGTGTAAGAGCCATTTGGGTTTAGCTTGATTTCGGTCTATCATTTGACATTTTCTCAGCTATCCTCGCACAATGGATCCTTTCCAAGCACCGGAATCCAGTCTCCAATTCCATTCAGCACTTCACCGAAGAAAACTCCATCATCTCCCAGGAAATCTGCACCTTTATCACCCAGGTTCATCTTCTTTTGAAATAAAAAATTGCTATGGCAACTGGCTGAGAACTGTGAGTTACAGGGTTTGATCACTGGCCTGGGCAAAATATTTGATTCCTGAATTTGCCTTAATCAATCATTTCTTTGTGATGATTAACTCAGTCAGGATTGATTGTTGTGCAGAAACTTGATTACTTGATTAGAATTATCTCATATACTCATTTTTTCACATTTATCAAATTGAAAATCATGTGACTATATATTACCACTATATTACTCTACCACCACCCCATTACTAACACTACAGTGTTGCTGTAGCCTAATGGTTAGAGCAACTGACTGGGAGACTGGGGTTCAATCCCCGCCCTTGGCAAAATCTTTGACCCCTGGATTTGCCTTAATGAATCATTTCTATGATATGATTATCTCGGTCAGGATTGATTGTTGTGCAGAGACTTGATTAGAATGATCTTAATACTCATTTATCAACTGAAAATCAAGTAACTTTAAGACACAACTTTCAGTCAAAAATGAACTGTTGTAAAGTCAACACTATTCTCATTCATTTGATTTGGTGTTAGAATAATCAGTTCTTTTTTTTATTTTCCATTTTTCAAATTTTTGCAGAAAAAGTCAAGGTAACCCTAAAAGTTCACATGGGTCACGTTCTGTAGAGTCAAAGTCGGCAAGGCAAAGCTCTCCGAAGAAGAAACCTAAAACACCCAAAAGTGACAATTTAGGAGGTTGTTTGACTTTGGCAGATATGATTTTTTTGTTTAAAAGATCTTTATTTTCTCTCAAGATCTCCAAAGTGAGCAAAAGATCCCCAAAAGAATCGTTGACCCTAAACTTGGACCTGCAAGAAAAACTGTCGGAGTCCGGAATCTGCCGAAAATTGAGAGAAAATTGACCGAAGAAAATCTATCAGTAATTTGAAATTGATTATATCAATATGAAGAAATAATTTTGATCAATCCCGAGCGAAGCTAGGGGTAGTTAAGAAATTTTGTATAGGGATCTGTTTAAGAATGCTTGACATCCCGTGTCCGTCAGTCTGTCACCTCATTCTCCTCCCACACCAGTGAAGCTAGAGGCCTGAAAATTGACATGCATAATCCTTACATCGATGGCTCCAAAGTTACGGATCAGATTTCTGATTTTTTGTCTATAAACTGAGATATTTAAGTTTGAAGTTTTCTATTGATATATTTAATAGCTCCTATGATTTCAAAGCTGGAAAAAAGTTTATAAAATAACATTAGCTAAAAAAATGTTGTTTTATAAACTTTTCTCTAGCTTAAAAATTGAGCCATGAATTAGTAGGTAGGGGGTGTGGGGATTACTATTTTTCATTGGGCAAAAAATACCTGACTACTTAATTTTATTTTTAAAACATTAATTTTTTCTTTTGATAAGATCAAACCTTAACCTAAATAGGCTTAAAACATCATGAAAATAACAACTGAAAATGCAACTCCTGGGGTCATCATAGCTCATTGCTGTGACAAAGTCTGAGAACTGAGAGGTTCAGGGTTCGATCCCTGGACTGGGCAAACCTTTGACCTCCGGGTTAGTCTTAATTAGTCATCTTATGAAGTCTATCTCAGTCAGGGCGGTCTTTAGGTTAATTGCCCATCAAAAATAATGAAAAATGTTCTAAAAGAAATAATTAAAATAAAAATTATGTATTGAATTTGCAGAGAGGAAAGCATCTTCGCAAGTCCAATTCATTTGACTCTGATTCTGATGATGGAGATTTGGAATCCTTGTCGAACTTTTTGAGTGGACCACCAATGAGGACACCAATGTCAAGGTATGGACAGATCAGAGACCTTATCAGTAGGTATTTGTATATAAAATTCCTGCTTCTTTAGTTCAAGGAGGTCAGCAAGTAACATGTTGGATCTAAGTGAGCTTGATCCTGTTGAGGAAATGCCATCAGAGCATTTAGAAGACTCTCCATAAGGGAAAGATTTTGCTCAAACAACACTTATCAATAAAGCATATACACCACAAAAGATCTGAGTCATGTTTAGTATATCACTAATGAATTTAAATATTCAGCAACAATTTACTTTATTTGATGAAGATGAAATCAAAAATATCAGTTCACCAAAACTGGCGATAATAACTACTTTTATTTTAATTATATTGGAGGTTTTTCGTCTATTATATAGATCAATTATTCATTCTAAATCTTATTTTACTTCCTCTTATTGGCTTTACATGAAAAGGATTAAAGGCCTCTATGGATTCAAACCAAGAGATATCAACAAAATACTAAAAAAACTCTGAGGACCAAAGGTTGAGAAGTTTTTGTTCAAAAGTTTCGAAGGACCTCGCAATTGAAATATTTTTACAGAGTATCCCTGATCTGAACAATTCATATCTTTTATTATAAAAAAATTCCAGATGAGATTTGAAGTTGAGCCGGATTTAGAAGTAGCAAACTGAGGTACAAGGTCTAAACTATGCGGAAATAAAACACTTGCTGTATATTTAAGATTGAGGTGTGATTATCTATCTTTCTTCTATCTATCTATCTTATATTCTTATATGTAAAAAAATGGGTGTACAGATGTTTGCTTGTTTGTTTGTCTGTCTGTCTGTTGGTATTTGGAGGGCTAATGGAAATCCAAATCCCTGCACCGATCTTGATGAAATTTTGCACGCACATCCCCACCTGTCTAAGAAAGGTTTTGGTGCAGGTTAGCCCCCTTCCCCTGGGGCCTCGGGGCTTGAAACCCTAAAAGTTGAAGGACACATTTTTAAGATGCTCAGCAGGTTGCAAATTAACCCGGGCAGCGCCAGGTAACTCAACTAGTCTAAACATAACTCTAGTCCTTGCTTTTTAAGCAGTCAAGATTTGGTAGCTAAAGCTTAAAGCTATGATAGGGAGGTGCAGGGGGTTAAGATAAATGAATATAAAATATGGATTGTATAGATCTTGATTATTTTTTCATGCTTAATTAAAGGTAACCACAAAGACCTCCCTGACTGAGATAGCCATAAGATGACTAATAAGGCTAACTCAGGGGTAAAAGGTTTGGGAAGGCAGGGGTTTGAATGAACCTCCCATGGCTTTGCCAGTTGTCATAGCAATGAGCTAAGATTACCCCATGAGGATTTGTACCAATTGGTCAGGAAAAAATATAACTATTATTAAAGTATAATACAAAAGCAATTAAAGTTGAAGGCAAAAAGCAATTAAGTGTATGTAATCCAACAAAAGCTGATTCAATAAAGTTAAAGATCATTTCAAAGGAAAATGAAACTTTAGCGATTAAAGAGGAAAAAATAATTAAGGCTAATTTTCTAAAGAAGTTTAAATTAAAGAGAGATAAAAACCATTGCTGGGCATTCTGGTTTGACCACAACCCTGCCTGACGTACTGATACTGATTGAACTTCATATTGAGCAAATCCAAATTGGTGCATGCGGATTTCCGAAAAGTCAATTTCAATTTTAAAGGTATATCTTTGACCATCTCCTTTTACAAACCAAACCGATATATATTTTCCCCCCACAAATCTCTTTTTTCCAGGTTTTGGATTGCCCATTGAAAGTCGACGAAGCGTTACGAAACTTAAGCTACTTTCAACATTTGAAGCTGAAAAATGGCAACGGATTTCAAACACCTGTCAAAAAATGAATCCAACTTCTGAAAGTTTGAACGCTTACAAAACCTGTAAAATTTTACATCATATCTTCTCCTGTCATGTTTTGATACACTTACAAGATTTGTTTGAAGTAATATCTTTTTATAACCTGATCTTGGGAGAAATCTTTCATTTTTTTCAACTTAACCCAGCTTAGAAAGCATCAGAAACTTTTCTTTATATTTCAAACTAATTTTTCTACCATATTCATTTCAATATTTTTAGTTTTGAAAAGTTTAATATTTTCATCATAAACTGTGCCTTTGAGACTTTTTTCTTGAAAATTTATTTCCAGTCAAGTAAAGTAAAGTATTAAAAATGCCCAAAAACTTTTTTTCTATGCCAATGTCATACCAGTTTGCTCTTGGGCTTGGTCGGTCAATCCATTTTGAATAAAGTTTAGTATGAGCTTGGATGCAAGGAGGAAACAACTTTTTATCATATCTCTATAGTTTTTCTCTGCTTTAGAAACCCTTCAAACTGTCAATTGAAATTTTTTTGTGGCCAAAAAAGTCTTTGGAAAGTCTAATGCAATTAGATTTTTAAACTTTGTCTAAGAGCAGAAACTGGGGAAAAGTTTTTCAAACTGATCTTCACTAAAGTTGGTTTGAGGCATGATAAAAAAGAAAGCTTTCTCTCAGACAATTTTTACAGTTTTACCATCAATCAAATAAATACCTTGGTTAAGAGTGAATTAATTCCTTGATGTTAACGTTGCTGTTGATGTTCGTATTCTTATTTGTTTATTTCTTACTCAAAACATTTCAAATTAACAATGACTTGTAAAATGAAATTTTACTAGAGTAAGTAAAGCAGCCTGAGGACTTGAAGACTATGGTGGTCTTAAGTTTTTTGGTGGGAAAACCTGCGATTTTTTGTGTGATGAGTTGCCTCACCTAGTGGAAAAACCACCACCACCATAGAGGCTGAATCGCACGACAGGTAGATGTAGGTTATAAAATTTCTTTAAACCAATTGGTTAAATTGTCTAAAACTAATCAAAATTTCAATCTCCTCTTTCAAGGTTCTCTTGATATGGACTTCAAAAAAACTATTTTGGGACTCAAAGATTCATACTACAGGTACGGTAATACTTTAAAAATCCAGGGGGAAAATGAGATTTGAAGATAAGTTCTTTTTGTTTTGGTAGTTTTGCCAAATCAGAAAAAAATTTTCATTAAACTGAAACCTGACAAAATGACATTTTAAAGGTAAATTATGAACCTTTTTCTTATGGCTGTCCCTTTTTAACCATAAGATAAGATAAAGTTCTTGTTTTTTTTGATTTTTTCATAATATTTGATCTTTTTCAGTCATAACATACTTCTCATTTCATAATATTTTTAATGCAAGTGTTCAGTCCATTCACATTTCAATTAAAAAGTCATTTACAATTTGGGATTGATTATTACCTTGAGTGGAAAGATTTGTTACCTTTACTTTTGCTGTTTCAGTTGATGGATGCCTGAAAATTGTAACTTTTCCTTATTTCTTTTGTTTAAAGTAAAACATTCAATTTTTGAAAATTGAAATCGTTTTGTTATCAAATTGTTCAATAAATCAAAAAATGATTTTTAGATTTATTTTTTCCATCTCTCTCTAAACGTGATTATTGAATTTTTAAAGTTTCTTTATTTTCAAAACAAAAATTACTTGGTTATATAGATGAAAAAAAATTCTAAACATTAGTAAGAAAATGAATATCTGAAAGTGAAAGTTTTTATCTCTTCTGGACAAAGATAAAAATGAGAAATATCTTAGAAGATAACATGAATTCTGTAAAAGAAAAAGATATTCTTGGTTATCTTTAGACCAAATCAAATTGAAATGTCCATAAAATTGCAAAAAAGTCTGCAATCGACGGTAGTTTATCAGAGACCTTTTGACTTCATATTTCCATGGAAAAAATTTATTTTTAGTGTTCTAAGTAATTGTCAGAGACGACCAATGTCCCAGGGTGTAGGGGGTAAAATTATAAGTGGTTTGTTTGTATTGTCCCAAGTTTACAGATGGCATTTTGGACCGGAGTGTTTGACATATTTGGGGCCAGGGGGAACAAAAATTTGGACAAGAAAAGCATGTACAAAATATAGAACATAAATATTAACTGTTTTATGGTTCATCACCAATTTTTACATGTTTGAGTATTTACAGAATTTTTCTTATGATTTTTTGGAATCCAGATTGCAGGTCAGCCCAGATTGTCTGAATTAGATTGAAAATAAAAGACTCTGACCTAAAAATCACTGGATAAAAATTAGTTTTAAAATTTCCTTTTAGGACAAAAATGATACCTCTTTGTCTTTTTTTACATTTTTTCCTATCAATTCAAGTTATAAACCCTTTAACCATAGTCAAACATATTCTGATCAAATATCACATATATGGGACAGTAAACACAAAAAAGAAATAGGCCAAAAGTAGTCTCAAAAGGTCCTCTTAAACATCTAAAAATGACTTTTCTATATGGAGAATGGATTTAAAGTTGTCAACCACATTATTGATGACAAGTTTGAATATTTTCTGGAAACCATTTAAGGCTTTTTTTCTGTTTGGGCAATTTTGCTGGCAGCCATTTTCTGATCGATGATGCAAAATAGAGTTTCTCAAATTCAGGAAATTTTCCATCCTGCTTCTGGGATGAAAAGGGCTTGAAGTTCTTTAATAGAAGGAAAGATAATTTATTACTTTTTACTTAATGGTTAATTGTTTTTGCTGAATTGGCAGAACTGTTTGTTTACGTACTGTTCATTCAAATGGATTTGGCAAGTGGGGTAACAAAGGGCAAAAAAATTGGAGCATCAATTTCACCAAAACAAACCACATTCATTCAACTGCACATATCTAAGATTAAATATAACAATTTTAATAAACCCATCATATAAAGCACAGGGCAGGCAACAAAAAAAAGATTACACATAAAAAAATGGAATTGATTCTATATCAAAAACCAGGTTTTTCTAATAAACTGAACATTTTTGTTGATAATCTTCACTTTCTATTGTTGGGATCTTTTGTACACAAGAGCTTAATGATCTCATTTCTGAGTCATTTTAAACAATGCAACCAAAAACCATCTTATCGTTGTGGAATGTGTATATATCTAGTGGAGACTTTGGTCCTGTATCTAAGCAAGCAAAAGTGGAAGGAAGAACAAAGAAATTATCTGTCATATTTGCTTGCCTACAAGCATCCATATATATTTATACACACACACCCTCCCTAACTTGTAACTACATTTCATCGGCAAGTCAAGCATAAAGAAACTACCACTTATCTCTAAAGCCACAACAACAAAGACAAGAAAAAGTTGGGTAGGCAGTCATTTGTAAAAATCGAAATGCTTGGAAGATGGAATGAAAAATAATAAAGTCCTGTGGATGAAAATAGTTGTAGTTTTGTTTAAAGTTAAAGACAATTAATTTATTGATTTGCATCGAAAAATACAAAAATTTATTTGTGCTTGAGAAAGTGCCATATTGAGAAAATCTATGTTTTTGTTCAAGAAGAAAAACTTATCTAACTAAATGTAAAGAACTCAGCTGGGTTAGATCTAAGGGTTAGTGCAGTTCCATTCTAGAGTCAAACCTTTGACTCAAGGTTGCTAAATAATCTTTAAAGAGCCCGAAATCCTTGCCAAAAGAATGGCCTAGCTTTAATGTACCTGGTAAAGGTATCTGAAAAACATTACCCTCATTCAAGTTAGCTTTTTCCTAAACAACCAACATTTTAAAGCATTTAGACATAACCTAATTTAAGGTTGAACCCTTTTCTTTTTCAGTTTTGTTTAAAAGATCTTAGACTGTTCGTTTTGATTGAGAAAAGAACAGATTCAAATATATTAGATTGTCATTTTAACATTTGCAGTAATAAATTTACCCTTTTCAGATTCAGAGCAGATCTGCTGGAATGATTCGAATGAGATTCCGAATCTTTCTCCAATCCATTTTCTTCTTCGTTTTTTTTCGTTATGAGTGTCTATTTTAGCATAAAAGGCATCTTCATATCTCTCGCCTATAAACAATCTAAAGCTATTTTCCAGCCTTTTATAGGGTTAGCTTCAAAAAAATTTACGGCGATCTTTATGTCTCCTAAATTCAAAGCCATCTCTCTCTACTTACTATGCATTCCACACAACGTAACTAACCGAAAATTCAAGGCTCTGGAAAAAGAATCTTAAATTGTTACATATTATCCTAGCCACATTTTATCTAATCCTGTTTTCATGTTGTTTTAAGGCAACGTAATTGCATACATGGAACAACACTCTGGCGTATTACACCCAACACAAACACACACAAAATGTTTTAAGAAAGTGTGGAATGAAGGGGAAAGTGAAAAAGCATCTTTGCCAACCAAGCTAGAAATCATTTTAATTAAGGATTTTTACGTTGCAGCTGAAAGTAGAGAAAAAGAAGAAGAAAACTTCAGTGAATATAACACTCCCTTGGGATGATTTTTTCTGCTTTAACACTCCTTGGTTACACCATGTCTGTGAACTCTTTCTGAACACATTTTAACTGATTTGTTTGGTGCAAATAGAAATAATGATATGGAATTAGAAAGTTTATTAGTAAGGAAATTTGTTTAAAAGGAATAAAGGCTTTTTACTTTACGGCTGTATATTATGGAGACACTGTATGGATGATCTCATCTCTAAAATGTAAGGAATGGACTCTCCTTGAATCATCACACTACAGGGCCTTGCGAATTGCCCTGAGAGACCACAGAAGATCCTTGCCTAGAGCCACAATAGACAATCAATGCCAACACGCCACACCAAGACATTGGTCAGCTTAAATCACTGCCTCAACAGTTATCAAGGTCTTGAACACAAAAGAGCCTAAAATGCTAGTTGAAAGGCTAATAAGACCATTTATATTAATCAGAGAAAACCACCTAAGCCCAATTTCCTTGATAGATCATAACTAAAGATTGGCCAACAAAGTTTAAATAACAGGAATAGTTCAATTTTGACATGTATAAATTTTGATTGGTATGATGTCAACCTCGTGAGAGATGCTTGCAGAGTGCGACTAAAAAGAGTCTTTTTTCCTTGCTATAACTGACATAAGTTACACCAATTGAGCTTTAACTTGACTTTAAAGATGGAACTCTTTTTCTATTCATAAATATTTTATCTCTTTTTAGTGAGTGTAACTCAAATTGAAGTAGTGTTTTTTTATTTCATTTTGTCTCTCTCATTCTGATTTAAAGCTTTCTTAAAAGGCACTTAATTCTTAAAAATGTTCCTTCATTTATGTCAGTGTGATTGAATTTGAAATTTGAATTGAGAAAAAAGATTTTAAGATACAGAGTCAGTACCTTAGTGTAAGAATAAGCATCTTGGGTTGAAATCCAGGCATTAGCTTAGCTGATATTTTTGACATTTAGTTGCCCTAAATTCTATCCAGCCAAGAAATAAATAATTTTTTCATGTATCAGTTAAGGCCAGGACACCTTTTTATTAGGTGCATTACAGGCCTTTTTGGGGGCTCAAGTCACAGTACATAGAATATACATGAAGTACTGCACCGATAGTCTAAGCCAACCCCTTGTACATTTTTTATGCATTTTTTTTCTTCAAATTTGATTTATTCATTCAAAAATTGTGTTTTATTGATCTTTGATTTTCAATTTGAAACCATAACCCCTTTTTCTAAATTCTAAAAGTAGATCATTTGCATGGAAAGCTTTCTTAAATGATCTATCTTCCCTCCCATGGGCTTTTTGTAAATATTTCCATGCAAAGTTGATCTTTGACAAGTTTGCTTTGGCCTCCAACTTCATGTTGGTTTCTTCCTGCATTTGGCTTTTTTTTGCTCATTGCTCTTGTTTTCTCTTGTCCTGACATGTGTCCAAACATGGCTCTTCCTGCCAGCCTCCCAAGAGAGCATCATGAATTGTCCATTTCACAAAGACTGCAAACTTTTCTCCTCCACAACCACAGAAGATCAGGACAATGTGAACGATAAAATTTACATTATCTCATCTATTGTTAGGGATAATGACAAGAAAAAATGGTATTTATGACTTGTTCTCTCTCACCTATGGATTGCTTTCACAACAAAACATTTCAAAAATTCTTGATTATGTACCCTTAGAAAAATGCTTTGTGTCAATAAATTTCCTTTTTTTGAAATTGTTTGGGTTATGTTATCATTGAACCTTTTATTTCTTAACCCTTTTATCACCAATTTTCGAGGATGATCGTCGCCGTGCCGTCGAAGTAGTCGGTGAAAGCACCAAGATCGATTTAAAAGTTCGAAATGTCCCGATCGAAATCCTTAAGGCTAATTCGAACCTGGATAAATCTGCCGTTAAGAAAAACGAATAAAAATGAAAATGACAGACTTAAAAGGAGAAACTTTTCTTTTTCATTTCTTTTAAAATGAATCAGCCCACCCTTTATTTCCAAATTATGTTCAGCTAATGAAGATCTTTTTAGTCTTAAGATTTTCCATGCCAAAGAATTTCGTCATTATGATTTTTGAGGAAAAAGTTGATTCAATAATCAAAGTATCAAAAAAATATAAAAATAATGTTAATAATATCTAGAATTCCTATAGTTATGATTTACATGAATGCTTTCTTCTAGTTCTATTGAGACATTTTCAAAAAAAAGTGGACACAAGTTTTTGGACGTGTGACTGACAAAAAATGGTGCTTTTTCAATATTTTAATTTTGATTTAATATTTTTTATTAAACTATATAAGCTATGTGATAACTTAAACCAACCCCTTTTTCTCTCAGTTTTTTTCTCTTGATCAAGAAAGACTCTAAGTTGATTGTAAAAAAAGAAGTCATAACCTTCTCCATGAATGTATTTATGTGCAGCCTTATTCATCCAAATGGCATTCTTCATACCAAAAAGGGGTCATACTTTGTCCCCAAAATAAATTTGCAAAAAATGATGGGGAAAAATCTATCTTTGAACTGACAAAACCTTTTCAACAATAAATTGCTCAAGCCAGGGCTCTCAATAAACTTGTTTTTTGAGCGCCCTTAAAACTTTTAAGCTTTAAACAAAAACATGTCATCTTTGGATTGGCTTAGTGAACAGCGTCTTCTTCCAACTTCCAAGTTACTGAAGGTGACGTCAGTTGATGTCTCTTTGAGGGGATCATCGATGATTGGTCTAGTCCAGAGTTTTCAACACTGGCCTATCATTAGTTGTTAGGATTCTTGACCAACTTGAGAATGATTGAATTATCCCCTCCGTTTGTTGACCTTTTTTGTGTGCGGGCAATCATGGGTTGCTTCCCCTTTTTGTTGGACCGTGAGTGAAGCAAATTCGTAGAGTCTTGATGTTGAGTTACACGGGGTTGCTCATCTTGTTCTATTCTTTCCCGGAGGGGGGTGATTCTGTACTTACGATACTTTCATGCTTTCCAGATCAGTTTCCCTTTCTTCTTCTTGACTTCTTTGGTTCATTCATTCCTCATCGAAGTACTGAATGCTTCTTCATTTAATGTAGTTTTTGTGGGGGGGGACTTGTACTATCATTTTGGAAAATATTAACTACAAACACATCATTTCAAAAATTTATCTTCAAAAGTATGTATCTGAAGGGTTCCCTTAACTAGAAATATTGAAGTCATAGGAGGCCATAGCTAAGTTGTCACATAGGAACCTGACTAAGAACTTAGATCTAAGGATGTGAAAAATAAATCAACAAGGCATCCTCAGTCAGGGTGGTAGAGTGGTAAGAAGGTAGAATTCTATCCCAAAAACCCGGGTAAAACCACAAAAAAGGTCTAAAACTACCAGGTGCGCCTTAAATAATGACCATGAGTCGAAAGGCATACTTAAAAAAAATGTTTAAAAAATGTTTATAGCAACCAACAAATTTTTTTCCTTTTTCCAAATTAACAAATAATAAGAAAAGTATCCAATTCTTTAAAATAATAAATATTTGAAACAAGTTATTTTTTCTTAAAACTATGTATTATTTGATGTTTCTATTCTTGGGAGAGCGATATTTTCCTTCTTTCTTTTTCTTGCATCACCTCAAAGTGTTTTCCAAACGTGACATTAACAATGCATCTTTCATTGGATTGACTTTAGAGGCTCTGAGGTGGAATAGGAACAGAAGAAGAAATTGTTGTCGGCAAGTTAATGACAGAGGCTTGTGTCAACAAACCAAAAGCCAAAGTTACAATATAACGGCCATCATTAGGATAATTTCGATAGCTGCAAGGCCAGATGCTTAACTCAGCAGGTTCTGATGTTGTTGTCTACTTAACAAAAGAATGGCATTTGCATGCCATAAGATTGAGGTCGACAATCATGCTTGATTGGAGAAGAGTAAAGGAAATTCTTGTCATTGCTGTAAGCTTCTTATTTTGACTTTTAGGCATATAAAGTAAATGACTTTGCAGGTTATTGCCATGCAAAGTGGCAGTTTTAGAGAGTTTTATGTTTTGAGAAATCAATTTGTTAAATGATCAAAAAAGGACTCTCATACCCTCTAAAGACAACTGAATGGGCCTTAAAAGAGAAAATTGTCAGAGCTGTAAAGATGTGTAAATTTCAAATTTGATTGATGCATAGTGATGGGTCCGGGTCAAAAAATTTTGACCCCGGTCGTGTCAGGTCAATTTTTGTGGCTTGGGGCGGGTCGGGTCAGCCATTTATGATTTGGGTTTGAATTTGGAAAATTTCCCCAAAAAATGTCAAATTTTTCAATTTTTTCCCTTCGGATCAAAAAAAATCTTCAGGTCGGGTCAGAAAGTACCCGGGTCAAAGGCGGGTCGGGCTCTTATCTACTGCGGGTCAAAAGTAAGCTCGGGTCGGGTCAGGGCCCATCTCTATTGATTCATTTTTGGTCAAAGTAAGGAAGGTTGTTCATGTAATAATTGAGAAAATTTAATTCCTACTTCACAACTCCAAATACTCCCTGAAATTGTTGTGCTTCTCTTGGATTATTTTTTGTGCTTTAAATTGAATTAAGGGATAGAATGAAAGTAGTTTTTGCTTTGACTTTTAATCTCATTTTAAAACAAATGAGGCATGATGTATAGGAGATCCAAGTCGAACAGAATTAGTGATTGAGTTGACAGGACAAAAGTGTAATTCATTTAAGCAAGCTTTCTCTTATACCCATTTTTCTTTTGTTATGGTAATCCTGGATGGTTAAGAATTTCATACTTTTAGCCACAACCTTGACCCTTGATTATTTCTATTGTCTCAAATTACTACTCTTAAACAAACTTTTTGTTATTAAAGTAAAAACTTTCCAGCGGTGATGTTGTAAAAACTAAAAGAAATTTAAGCTGTGTGATTTTATTAAAAATAAACTATCTTCAAGGGAAAAAGTGCTTGTTTTTTTGTAAATAAGGGATTGGAAAAAAGTTCTCTTTTCTGAAAATCATCATGTTTCTTGAAACAAAGAAACACTATATCACCCCTAGATTTTTTCAGGTTACCTTCTACTTCTTTCTCAAGTATTGTTTAATTGTTGGTGCTTTTTAAGTTCATGTCCAAAAGATGTACAAATACCATTGTGATATATTTCACTTTTTCAAAATCAAAGTATTTTTGAACAGGCTGCCTTTAGTTTGTCTTTCCTTCCAAGTAATGTAAGTCATTCCAAACAGGCTACCGTTGTTTTCATTCCCGCATTTACTGTT
>Ga0194133_10005462_pt1 | contig 16176 bp, 4 predicted proteins | sample TA2KigOf40mmetaG_FD_155448 | JGI IMG/M metagenome (GOLD analysis project Ga0194133, IMG submission 155448) | Freshwater microbial communities from Lake Tanganyika, Tanzania - TA2015055 Kigoma Offshore 40m | ecosystem: Environmental > Aquatic > Freshwater > Lake | place: Tanzania: Lake Tanganyika...
ACCTAACCTAACCTAACCTAACCTAGCCTAGCCTAACCTAACCTAACCTAACCTAACCTAACCTAGCCTAGCCTAGCCTAGCCTAGCCTAGCCTAGCCTAGCCTAACCTAACCTAACCCAACCTTACCCAACCTAACCTAACCTAACCTAGTCAGAGTGAATTCTATCCCAGCAACCCGGGGTTGACACCTATGGGGTAAAATACAGAAAAAATTAAAAAAATTGACGACCAAAAAAAGTCTGCCTACATTAAGTTCATTAAGAACTAAACCTGCAAGGCCTATTATAAAAGTCACAAAAGGGAAATAACTTTTTGATTTTAAGTTTCGCAAGTTATTTTAAAAAAACTTACCAAGTATTTTTTTTTCAAAAAAAACCACTTCTTCATTTACTTTCTTCACATATACAAAGTCATAACTTTCCAGTTCAATGGCTAACATCTGACTAACTTGAATCCTGACCAAAGAGCCGCTTCCAATTGATATATACTACAGAAAAAATAAATGAAAAACCTTGGTTTGTGAAAAAAATTCCCAAAATCAAATTTGTAAATTCAAACAGAGTATCAATAAAAATTAAAAATCAAATTCAATTATCTACAAATTTTCATGGAAGCCAAAAATAAAATATTTTAAGAGGCAAAAAATTATTTGTTAATTTTTTACAAATTATATTTTTCCAAAAATTTTCTTGAGTGTAAAGTAAACTTCTGTTTTTTAAAACTTTTCTTTTCTTTTGTTAAACTTGTTCAATTTGGACCCACCTGTTGTTGTCTTGATGCACTACCACTTACTTTCAACCATGGTATATATCATATGCGAAGTAAAAAATAAATACACAACACAGATATATGAATGAAATATAGCATTCTTCTTTTAGGTTTTTAAACACTATTTATGATGCTTTATTTCATTTTTAGAAAGATACACCATTAAAAAAAATTACTGTTACCTTTCTCAAGATCATAATATTGTTTTTATGTTTCTCTTGGAAGGGTCATTTACCGTTTTGTAAACACACACATCATCATCAGCTATATGGAAACCAATTCAACTCAATTATATGGTTAAAACAAAGCCTTTGATGTGTTTGAAGAGAGGAAGTGATTTCTCAGTTGTGTTAACATGACTTTAATTGTTGTTCAATTTCAACAACTTCAGAGTTGAATAGAATGTAAAAAAAAATTCTTCTGTTGTAAAAAACCAAAGTTGAAAGAATTTTAAACAAACTTTTTTTTGGCAAAGGCAATGACTGCCATTTTCCAAGGTGCACTAGAGTCCATTTTTGAGTGAGATGATGTTCTCTATGATGTGCTTTGGCATCCTGGTACCAATTAAGTCTCTTAAATCTTATCAAGCCCTAGCAATACTTTAACTTTATTGAACTAAACTAAAGCTAAAGTTGAGCCCATACTGCATAAATAATCTACTAGACCGATTTGAACTGTTTAAGAAATAATTGTACATGTACTTTTATTATCCTTGATTACACTCTAAAAATATGATTTCCTAACCCATTGGGTCACTGTGGCCCGAAGCAGTCAAGGGACATGGCAGGGGATCTGAGGGTCGTGGGTTCAAATCCCACCAGGAACCTCTAGGCAATCTTTGACCACAAAAAATTCCAACAAATATTCCTAGCCAGATTAAAAAAGTGTGCCTTTAATGATTAACTTTGCAAGGCATACCATAAAAATTCAAAGAATTAAACCACATCTCATGTACCCTTTCACAGATTGAGGAGATACAAAAATGATGTCAATCAAGAAAAGAATCAATACTCTTTTATGGATGGGAAACAAAAGCTTTATATACACAAGGGACGGATCAAGGAATGATTCTTAGAGAGAGGTAAAGAGAAATTGGCTCAGATGACAAAAATAGGTAGGAATGAAAACCAATAATGGCAGCCTGTTTGAAATAAGTCACTTTAGATAGGAATGCAAATTATTAATGGCAGCCTGTTTGAAATGACTTCAACGTGCCAAGAACCTAAAAATATCGTAAAGTTAGTTTAATATGATTATAGACCGTATGTTATGAGACTGTAGTGTTCAGAAAAGGGATCACTTTAGAGTAGTTTAGATTTCATGTCATTATTGTTGATCCCTTTTAGAGAGAAAGGCTGTAAGATTTTATTTCGTGCCATAATTTTAGCACTTACAAGTGTCAGGACTTCCCAGGGTTGGGCAATTAAAAAACTTTTTAGTAGTTGTGGCACAATCTTCATGAAGAAGACCAATGAAATAGGATTTGGGCAATCCACAATTCTCATCTTCAGGTCAGGTCTTTAGGCAATAGTGTCATTATCTTAGAAAAAACTTGATGATAGAGAAATGTAATGAACGGATCCAAATCCTTGAGCCTTGAGGGTTGGTGACTAAGTTTGACAATCATCAGGGTCATTTTGGCTGTCAGTTACTTAAAAGAAAAGTTTGATTGTAACTTTGAGAGGCTGAATATTCATTCTTACCTTTGTGGAGTAACAAATCATTGCCTCTTCCTGAATAAGTTCAGATAAGCTTTTTTTCCAGCCAGAGATTCGAGATGATTTGACCTTTGCTGAGTTGTAGTTTGACATGAAAAGAGTGAAAACCCAATTTGACTCCCTTCTGAGTCAGATTTAAGCTGGCGTACTCCCACGTTCCTTTAACATTTCGGCCCATCTTGATGATTTGCTGTCAGTTTTTGTCATTTTGAAAGAAAAAAGAGATTCATTTTGTAACTTTAAGAGTCTCAAGGTTTATTCTTACCCTTTGTTAACAAAGTATAGGCCTGATGTCAGGATTGTTGGGTTGTTTGGGCCTTTGTTGACATTTTCAGAGTTTCAGTTAAAAGCTTTTGTTTCAGCCAGTGTTAAGTTAATTTTTGCAACAAAAAATATTAAATAATTGTTTCTTACCTGTTAAAAATTTCTCCTAAAACCCTCAAACTCATTCCTTTTCACTAATTAATTAGATCATAAAAATGGCTTTACTAACAAGAAAAAGGAGGTTGCTGGGCAGCACCCAAGCCAAAGAGCAACTAGAAATTACATATAACCAATTTTGGTTACATCTCAAAAACTCTAAATATGATTCAAACAAGACTTTTTATATGTAAGAACAATTTACATATTTACTTTAACTTATTTTAAATATAACAACATTTAAGTAACTTATTCTATGAACATTTCAACCACTCCATGATTCATCAAAAAGGAGGTGGCAGAAGTGAGTCTTGAAAAATGAAAGTGAGTAAAGCTGATTCACAGATGTTGAAGAAAATAACTTTTATGACAAGAGAAACATATTTTTCAAATTGGCGTGACAAGACTTAGAATGGGAAAAAATGCCTGTTGCTTTAAATGTTAAAAAAGAGATTGTCTTCATTGAAAGTTATCAAAAGAAGATTTCAATTCTATTATATTTTTTTAAATAGTTTTTTCTAAATATGCCTTGCAAGTTAATTAGCCATTTGTAAAATTATGCTTTGTCTGCTTGTCTGATAGTTCAGGGGTAAGAAACCATTGGTTTATTTGGGTCTACAAAGAAAGGTGGGTACTTGGGTTGCAAAATAATAATCTTATGCAGTATAGACTCATCCAATGTTAATGCACGATAAACTCCTTTGTAAGAATCCCGCTATACACATATAATTATGTCTACAAGCACTGCAGATTATTCTTATCCTGACTGAAGGTGTTAAAAAATTGCAGGCTGGGCCGGGATTGAATTAAAAAGTTTCATTTTATGTAAACTATGGTCTGAGATTGCCTTTTTTGGGATCTTCACTGACATTTGAAACCCCTACAAGTGGGATCATTGCCTGCCTATAACCAAAGTACGGGTTGTTATGTTTGTTTTTGAAATTTTCTCTAGCAGTCAATTCTCAGTAAAAGTTAGTCTATGGTGATTCAAATTCAAAATTGGTACTTAATTCTTATAAAAAAACCAGTTTCAATTTCAAACTTGATAATGATTTTTTATCATATATACTTGAACTCAGAAAAGATTTTATCAGTTTGTTTTGCCCTGAACAACTAAATTTGATCAATGTACATATACCTATATATGTTTACCAAAAAGTGATAAGCAAGTCTTTACATTTATTTTTTAAAAGTTTCATAAATAGATTGATAAGACATTTTTGGTTAGGAAAAAATTGTCAATCCAATATTCAACTATTTTTTCTCTTGTAAGATAATGAAATATCTTATCGCTTCATAATTATTACTGATAGCCAATATTTATTTATTCAAAAAAAGGTTAAAGGTTGCACTTTTCAAATAATCATTTTTTCATTCTTAAATTGGTCAAAAGGAAAACTAGTTTTTCTTCATCTTGCTGTTATAATTTGAAATGTTTATCTCTCAACTTCTTATCAGATCATATTCCAAAGAGCAAGAAAATATTTTATTTTAGTCTCTAAGAATATCTTGTCCCAGAGGTTCAATAATCAATAATTTGTTTCGGATAAGTGACTATTTGTAATACCTTATAACCTTGGAATCAGAGATTGATTGATCAAATAAAAAGTTCTTCAACAGTTAGGTAGCAATTCTTTACATTCAAATATTTTAGATAAATATTATTAACTTGTTCTTCAGTCAGAAATGGGTGACCTGTCAGAGTCTCAGGGCGAGAATAGCAGTTCTGACCAACCTCCACTCTCAATCCGACTAAGAAGATGTCGTTCAACCTCCAAAGCAGAGACCATTGTGACAGAAGATTTAAAGAAAAGGAGATCTCAGCCTGACAAACCGTGAGTTTTTCATTCCTTCAGTTTTGAATTAAAGTTTTTTAAATGATGTAATATAGAGTCAAGGTGGTCAAGTAGGTTACTCGCCGGATTTGCATCCAGGTGACCGGGGTTGGACTCTTGCCCATGGTAGCCAACAAAAAAATCAAAAACACCCAATGTGCCTTAAAAATGACCATGAGCCGCAAGGCGTACTTTAAAAATGTTTAAAAAAATGCTTTTTGTTAGTATTCACAAACCATGTGATTCTTTACTTTCTTGGAGCTCTGGATTTCAGAAGTTTGAGGGAATGGGAAATTGGGCTTTGCTTCTGCTAACCATGGGTGGAATCAGGCTTTGCTTGGAGAATCTAAACAAGTAATTTTTTAATTTTTGATCTAAAACACAAACATAAATTTGAAGTTTCAGAAAATAAGAGTGTAAAAGTTTTCAGAATAGCTAGGCCCAAAAGGAACTTTAAGATAGGGCTCTGGTGATTTGAGAACATTAAAAGTAAATCTCTTATTGATAGCTCTATTCGGTATCATTTGTCTAAGGGGTCATTCCTTGTGTGTGCAAAGTTCTGTGATTCCTTTTCCTTTACTCAGAAAGGGCACCTGTAACTAGAGATGGGCCCTGACCCGACCCGACCCGGACATATTTTTGACCCGCAGTAAATAAGAGGCCGACCCGGCTCTGACCCGGGTACTTTTTGACCCGGCCCGATGACATTTTTTTTGACCCGAAAGGCAAAAAATTGAAAATTTTGACATTTTTAGGGGAAATTTTCCAAATCCATACCCAAACCAAAGATGGCTGATCCTATAACCCGAGCAACAAAAATTTGACCCGACCTGACCTGGGTCAAAAAGTTTTGACCCGGACCCATCACTACCGGTAACCCTTTATATTCTGGGCCTCAAAGGTACAGGTGGGATGTCGGACCCTCTGTAATCTAGGTTATTTCACTGAATTGAAAATCTTTTTTTGGTGACATTTTGGGCATGGGTTAAGACTGTGTACTAAAATGTGCATTATTCAATTGACTGCACTTTTCAGAGCACCTCTATTGTTTTTAAAAGAATTAAATCAGTATAACAAATTGGACTTGCACAAAAATTAAAGAAACATTATCCAAAGTGATGATCCTATCAAAATATATTTATAATACATAATCCTAAATTCTGTCCTTCTATGCAGGCACGAAGGGGAGTATCACCCAGAGGGTGGGCCTGGAAGGGGGTGGGCTTAGCCGCTCTTTTAATTTTAAAATAAAAAAGAATGTATTTTCAAGGTATGGAGTCAGAGTGGACCCTGGTGCTTGGTTAAATAGCTTTGTAGGTGATTCCAACACAGAAAATAATGAATATCCAACACTGTTCATTATGATTTGTAAGTACATAAATTGTTTTTAAAGAAACTCATGAAACATATACATATAAGTAGTTGAATTTCAGATTCAAATGTTCCAATTTTGTGTTCACTTGGTATTGAGAAGATTCTATCAAGTCGACAGTTTTCCCCGAGGCTAGGAAGAAGTCTCATCTTGTTGAATTTGTTAAAAATATTGCTCATCCCAATTGTCATAGTCAATTTTAAATATGAGTTTATAGGACCACGTGAGTTTGTCTATTAAAAAAATGCACTTTGATACTGCAAATAATATTTCTTTAATTTAGTTAAGAGCACCTTTATTTGCACCTTCTACACAATTATTTTCCTCAAACTCTGGTCATATCACCATGTAAGTACTGATTTTTTTAATGGGTTGCCATGGCAGAGGGGTTATAGGCACCTGACTGAGAACTAAGATCTAAGGTTTGGGTTATATCCCTGACCTTACCAAGCAATTTTTCATCCCAGATAGAAAAGAAATCAAAAAGATATTCTCAGTCACGGTAATAGTAATCTTTTATGACCATAGACTAAATAAAATGGCTATGGAAGGACTCTTATGATAATGTTGATCACACATCATCAGTCTGATGGAACATATGATATAAGAAATATTGTGAAACAACAAATGACTACCGTCGCCGTGGCCGAGTGGCCATGGTATCAGACTGGGAATCTGAGGGTCCAGGGTTTGAACTCCGGCGGCTCTAAGCAACCTTTGACCCTGTCACCCTGGGTTGCCAAAAAATAACAAGTGATACCTAGCCAAATAACAGTGCACCTTCAACGAATAAAAATTTGCAAGGCGCACTTTGAAAGATAAAAAAACTGTGCTTTAAATTGGATCAAACTCAACCTTAGGGACCTGCCAAACAGAGCCCAGCTGATTGTCCAATGTATTACGAAGGATATTTCCATCTATTTATAGGTAAACTACTGGTGCAGAAAGACAGTTGGCAAAGCAGCAAACATGACTCATGGTAGGCAAACTTCATTAATAGATGCATCCGGTCCACCAGCTGAGAGGCTATCAAGTAAGTGAGACTTGAATACTGCATTTTCAAGACAAACATAACAAGCCAGTTATCCAAGGAAGACACTTAAAAATTGAAAACAATTTAGCTCCGATTGGTGGCGCTTCTGTACCTTAACGATGCAATTGTTAACATTTTATTTTGCACAACCTTAATGCAATAACTTTTATTTATATGTAAAGAGATTTCACAAGGAATTGGGAATCCTCTCCCTGAGAATCAACCGAACTAAGATTGACAGTTGATAGGTCCCTTCCCATAGAAGTATTAGACACAAGAAGTAATGAAAATACTTTTATTACCTTCTGTATGAGCAAATCAAATACAGCAAGAGAAGATACTTAGTCAGGAATAATGCTGGGTTCAATTGTTGATACTTGGAGGTGTTTGTTGAAGAACTCTTAAATTGGGTCTTTTTATACCTTTGTATCACGATGTTTAGCTGTCTAAGATAATGAGTGAGACGTGAGAGTTACCTGTTTGTTTGTTCAGAAAAGAGAGGGTTACATATCCTGAATTATAGGAATGTGAGGAGTGGTAAAGAATGTGAAGGTGATTGTTGTTAAAATTGATGTCACTTTCGGTGGTTAATATCATGTGCCATCTCTACATATAAGGCAACATACTGACACAAAAGTAACCAAGCAGGGCTGCATTGGTGTATCTAAAAGTTAGTGTTGACAACCTTACATTGAAAAAGAGTTACCTGGATTTATTAACTTTTTACACAGTACAACTTCCAATTCATTAAAGTAAATATATTGAGACTGCGAGTTATGAAAAATATTAAAAAATTAATTTCTTGGATAGAGATGTGTCACTAAGCAGTCCTAATATATTTTTGAATAGTAGTTTATAAAGACAGCAATAAAACGGATTTTCCAAGTCTCTTATTTATACTGATAAAATATCTAATATTACAGGAATTGGAAGAAATAGTTTGAGTTCTTCAGGTATAACTTTTGATAACTTTTCTTAATAAAAGCAACAAATTAAGACAAGGTTGATTTAAAGATATGGTTTATTACCCTGAAAACCTCAAAATTCAAGACATTTACTACTTCTGGTTTGCTCCAACTCTCTGTTATGAATTGAATTTTCCCAGAAGTAGCCGGACAAGAAAAGCGTATGGATTTCAAATTTTAAGTAAAAGCAAACATATTTCAACCTTAAAATTATGATTGATTTGCAGATTCCTTTTCCGGAGACTACTTGAGGTCATTGTTGGAACAAATTTTGTGATAGCTTTGATCCAACAATGGATCATTCCAAGTGTTGTCAACTCACTCATCCCATTTTCAGTAAAGTTTTTTGCCTAATGTTCAATTGGCAGTGCATACAATAGCAATCTGGTGCTGTGTGGTCTCAAGCAATGAGTACTCAAGATAATCATTACCTTTATTAGGGTCATTCTAGGGTACCATCACTATCATTCCAGGGGCATTGTCGGTTTTTGCTTTCTGTAGTAGAGACAGGCTCTGACCTGATCTGACCAGAGCATACCTTTGACCACAATAAATAAGGAGCCTACCCTTCTTTGACCCAGATATTTTTTGACCCGACCCGGTGAGAATTTTTTGGTCCAAAGGGAAAAAATAGAGAAATTTGGGATTTTTGGGGAAATTTTTTCTAGATTTAGAAGTGGATGGCCCCAAATAGGCAAAAAAAATGATCTGAGCCGACATGGGTCAAAAATGTTTGATGTTTTACAGTCAGGCAAGGTACCACACATGGTGATTAAGGATATTGTTTGTTTTGTAAAAGAGAGGGTGAAGAAAAATTTCTGGCAAAAACAGGGTTTGTAATCCAGATCCTGAGGTTAAAGATGCCTGGTTGATTACAAAAATCTTAAGTTATATCGATTCAATGACTAATTAGGCCAGTTATTTTTCAATCTAAGGTGCAAAATTTAACTAAAAAGATGATTGCCTTGAGTATTTCTCGCCTGAGTCTACACTCCAACACGTTATATTATTATCAAATTTCACTTGTCCTCTTTTTTTATTAGTAAATAACTGAATTTTTAAGATATTAATTTAAGGTACAATTTTTTTATTTCAGACAATGAGTTGGAGTCATGCCACAGAAAGGATATTAAAATTAGCAGTATGGAATTATTTTCACAAAATTAACTCAACTTATATTATTTGACGTAAATTCCAATTTTTCAGTTGCCAAATCATTTGATCTGGTTGGCATGGTTTTACCTTTTGTTTCACTCATTTCTCAACACTGTCGGGGAAATTTTGAGATTTTCTGACAGAAATTTCTACTCTGATTGGTGGAATGCAAACAATGTGGTAGAATTTTGGAAAACTTGGAACTTACCAGGTAATTTGCTTAACATATTTTAAAATCTGGAAGTTTTTTACCTTCAATTATTTGTTGATTTTCCAGTACATAAATGGTGTGTCAGACATGTTTATAAACCTCTTGTTGGGGAATTAGGATATCACAAGTAGTCTTTATATTCATTTTCATCTAATTAGTTCGTTAAAGTCAATTGATAGTTTTTTCTTCAAAGGTTTACTGCTATGCTGGTTGTATTTATTGTATCAGCTGTTTTGCATGAATATTGTGTCTCAGTTCCATTGAGGATGTTCAAAATCTATGCGTTCCTTGGAATGCTTTTACAAGTAAATAATTTTGATTTGTATTTACAATGCTGTTTCTTACTTTTTGATAGACTGTTGTAACCAATATTTGGTATATCTAGCCCAGCCCAAACTGCTATGCCAGTTTCCACTGAAAGTAGAATTGATTTAAGTTATTATTTTAGAAAAAATTTAAATATTGCAAATAAATCTTCTATATTGTGGAAAGGGAGGTTGCGTGATAAAAATGGAAAGCACCAAGATCCTGTTTGGGCCATCTGTGATGATAATAATAATCCAGTGCAGTATAGACTCCACCATGACTTACCTAAGGTAATCATCTTTGCAAGAGTCACTGGTGATTACTATTACCCTAACTGAATATGCCTTGATAATTTTTTTGCAATTTGAGGTTGAAAAATTGCTGGCATGGCTGGGGATAGACCCCACAACCTTGATCTTAGTTTTTATTCAGATGCCTATGACCTCTCAGCCACAATGAAAAAGAGGCTTGAAACAAAACTGGATATCTAAACTTATTAGGGAAAATGTGATAGAGACTCAGCAGTTTGGGAGTGATGATGGAATTTCGGTCCCTTTAAATAATAATAAAAAAAGAGTTTAAAAACAGTCTCTTTCAGTCCCTAGAAACTGTACCTTAAATCAGTTGATTCTATTTTTATATAAAAAAAAGTTGCTAGTTGTATAAAATTCTTTTCGTAATTATTATAAATATTCAACTTATTTCTTGAACTTATTTAGCTTCCCATCATGTACATGTCAGTGAAGATCCAAGAAATCTGGAGTCCACGCCTTGGCAATGTTATGGTTTGGATGTCTTTGATCATTGGACAACCACTTGCAGTTATGATGTACTACCATGACTATGTAGTTCAACATTATGGAAAGGAATTGTTGGAAACATATGGAAAACTTCAAGTTTAGAATAAATCTGAAGAGTTATTGTATTAATATGAGTCTAAATTTATAAAAGCTTTAATTGCTCAGGAGGTTGGCTGGCTTGCAAATTTCAAAACTTTATAAAAGAAAAGCCGTTATGCTAGATTCTAATACTCTAGGTCATGTGTTGACTTGAATACATCTGGGATCTATACTTTGTAACAGGATTTCAAGTCATTGCAATCTGAAAAATTTACTATTTATGTAGAAAAGGTTTGAAAGGAAAAAGCTTACGGCCCTTTTAATGTGAAAACTGATAATAGATCCTGTAAGGCCGCACAAAGGCTTGTCATCTATTTAAGTGATCTCTTAGGTTATTCTACTAAGTAGGTGTTTCCATAAAATGGTAGATTACTCTTGAAAATTTTCTAAGTTTAAAACAACTGTATCTTACAAACCAGGTTATTTAAGATACCAAAAGGCATGACTGTGATTGCCTATACCTGTTATTTGGTGTGCCATTAATATCAGAATTATTAGAAATTTAAGTCTAAAGTTTAATTAGAATAACCTTCAATATATCTTGTTGCGAATTTACACGAGATCCACGGTGGCATCCTCTGTGTGCTAGTTGTTAACCTGTTACCAACTCTCCATTCTTTAATTATAGTCCATTAACACAATCCTTCTGAAGTTATGTAGTGGATTACCTCTAACCTTTTCATTTCACTTCCAAGCAGATGCAGTGTTAACCACACTGGGGCGGTACAGTAAAGGACTGACAGGAGTTGTTAAGTCACCAAAATCTTGGTCTGATCTTCAGTAAGTTTCCTTCTTATAATTTTGAGCCCACAAAGTAGGCCTCAAACAACAAATAGCTGTATGAATGAAATATCATAACCACAACCATATCAGTTCAGTAAAGTGCTTCTGCAAAAAATATAACAAATTGCAAACTTGATCATTTTCTATCAGCTCTTGCAGCTCTTTTAGAACTCAAGGTCTTGGGACCATGAACAGAAGAAGAAAAAGAAATTTTTTGGCCCCCCTATGATTCAAAATTCATCTCTCTCACTCTCTTTAATTTTCTCTCATCTAAAATGTCCCGTCGTGATTGCATTGTTCAAAGGTTAAAACTGAAAAAAATAGGGCCCAGATATCAAGGAATCCAACCGTCAAAATTTATTCATTAAGTTGTCTAAAAAAAGGAAACCAGTTTTTCAGGATCACTTTTTGCAAGTTCAATGTCAGACCATTAAGTTGGGTTGGGTGATGGTCGACAAACTTTCAGACACTTTCATATCTGAGTTGAGTTTTTCTCATGCTGCTCCTTCACAAGAAAATCCAAAAAACTTATTACATAAACTTCTTCTTGAAATTATGAGAATCTTACAAATCTTTATAATATCTGCTGTAAAGTTTTTAAAAACAAAGCAAAATGAGCTAAAAAACTATAACAAAATTAATTCATTTATCTTTTAAGGAATCTGAATTAAGCAAAGTAGTTTTTTCATAGAATTCTATGCGTGTGTGTGTTTTACCATCCATCCTCTACCTTAAACCCACACCCTTAACACACCCTTCCTGCACAGGTTTAACCTTAGAAAAAGATTAGTTGGTTACAGACCAAAGACATTGTTGGATGTGGAATTACTTTTTGGCAATTATCAAGTTCTATACACATCTAATTGTTTATTTTATGGAGAAAGATTTTTGACAAAAGTAAATAAAAATTGATAACCAAGTAAATAAGGACATTGTTTTGGAAGATTTGAAAATTTTGGGCAAATACTGAAGCATTGGGAAGGATACCACGTGAGTTTTAATACTTTTCCATAAATTAATTTTCTATCCTTTATAAGATAACTAAAGTATTTAAGTATTAGTCTGGTAATCAAAATTAAAAAAAAGAGTATTTCAAAATTGTTTTGGCAATCATGTTACAAATGCTTTTATTGATACATATATACAATCTTGAAAATAAGACATGCCCGGCGGATCTCACATTTTAAACCCCATGAGACTTTATTTCCTGACTATTTGCCCAAACTATTGCATTGCTTTTTATTTAGCACATTTTTACATAATGTAACAGTAACTATAACATACCTTACGTGAGCTGTAACTTTTTCACAATCACGTCCAAATTCATTGTTTTTATAATTTACTTCATAATTTTTTTTCCTTGCTCATTGTGATTATTGAGGTGAAGATTATGGTGATGGAGATTATTTGCCGTTGATTCAAACCCAGGCTGCTGAGGTGACATAACCACTAGACAGTTGCAACCCCCTAATAGATTGGCAACTATTGGCATGCAAAGGGCTAATGAAAATTTTAGCAAATAAATTGATTTTCGAGAAACATCAAATCATGGGCGGCTTTCATAATTGAAACTAAATTTTTGAGTTATTTTTAGTTTCAATAAAATATGACTTTAAACCAAACAGTACCTATTTTCAATCACGAAATATTCTGATAAGAAGTGTAAAGAACTACCAAACCTTCCATCTTTGGCCCAAAGAAACCTGAAATGATAATTTGGAATCGTGCAAAAGTGCCGAATACAGAGACTTGAAAATTTGAACAAGAGAGTAGAATTTAATAGACCTAGAAACCCATAAGCCTCGACATTTACCCAAAATGAACTCTATCAGACTGACTTTCTGTCTATCAGATTATGATAAAAAGCTTGATCCAGAGACTTAACAATGAAAAGATGTAGGATTTCAACCTAGACCGAAAACCATCATGCCTTATTGATCCAAAATAAGGGTTATAAGACTGACTGATCAAAAAAATAAAGAGTAAAAAAATTGTCCTCATGGTGGCCATTCAATAAACACCTTTATGAAAAATAAAACAAACCTAAAAGTTTTTTTGATAAGCAGGTTTCAAATACCAAACACTTCTTCCCATTTGTTGAAATGTTCCTAACTTTTTTAAGAGTCGATTTGAAAAAAAATCTAAATCATCAGTTTACAAAGATATGATGTACAAATTATTCACACATTAAATCAAGAAATTCACTGATCGCAAAGCAAATGTAGGAAACAATTTCAACTATAATTTGTGAGTTTTTTTTACCAATTACACACCCAAAAATTGTGATAGATGTATTATTGGTAAAATTGGTTTGTGTGTGGGTGCAAACACTTCCCTTTTTATGATTCCAACATTATATTTTCAAGAAGAAACTAAATTAACTAATGGGCTCAATTGAAAAAAGTATATAATCTTTGAAACATGGAGTTCATTAACAATTATCAGCTTTAGAATGTAGATATTGACGAAAATCTATGTGATTGGATTTTTAAGCTTCCCTGATAACAAAATAATAAAATATACGGTGAAGTTTAAACTCAATCTTTGAAACAAAAAATAAATCTCAAATAATACTATATGTGATGTTCCTTTAAATAAAATGATAACCCGATGACCAACTTTTAAGTCAACAAAAGAATCAATATTGAACTGTTAATTGTTGGGAAGAGGGTCCTTTTAAAAGACTGGGAATAATTTGGAATGGTAGATATGTCCAGGTTGTCTCCTAAAGTGGATGGATCACTAGTTAAATGACAGGCTCGCCATGGCTAAGAGGTCATAAACACCTGCCTGAAAACTAAGATCTAAGGTTGTGTCGATCCCTAGCCATGCCAGCAATTTTTTAAACCCAAATTGCAAAAAAAGATCGACAAGGCGGTCTCAGTAAAAGGGCAATAATGATCTACATTGACTCTGAGAAAGGTGATTGCTGTAAGTAATTCATTGCCTCAGTAAATACTGGACCAGATATTATCGTCATTATTTTATATCCATACTTTGACAAAAGGCTTAAAAAGACTTTAAAGTCAAATGTGAAATAAAACTTAATATTTCCTTTCAAACTTTTATGACAAGTGATTTAAAGGAAAAAAACAGAAAAGAGAACACTCTGCAATGCACTATCAAGAGCAAATCAACCTAACATATTTAGAAATGATAGAATTCATCAAAATTTCAATTTTCAATTTCAGTGGTCAAAAGTCAAAATAATGCCTTCAGATCATCTTCTCACCATCTTTTTTTTGCACAAAATTTAAAGTTGTTGAAGTTTTGCACAAATGTTCTGACATGTCATTTCCTCAATTTTATTTTGTTGATGAAAGCTGATCCAAAGCTTTTTTTAAAAGTTATTTTCATGAAATTCATGTTTAAACAAAGATTTGCATAAAAACCCTGTTTTAAGAATGCATTGAAGATTACAATTATTTCCCTTTGTATTGGATATTTATTCAAGAATGGCATTTATTATTTAACTAGCACGTTCAAGAGCGGCTTCCTGCCTGCGTGACGGGACAGAGGTTGGAGTATTACAAATCTTAATTTTTGGGCAGTTTTTATAACAGGAAATAAAGTGCATTTTTAGAAATTAACATTGCTTTTGATTATTTCGTAGTTATGTTGATATAGAGGTATTTTGACTTTGATAGTTCAAAGTCAAGTTTTTGAAAGCTTTTAGCCACGGAGCAATTTGCTACTATGCGAATTTGCAATTATTTATCATGCTAACATTGATTATCTGCTGACTTAAAAGCTTTCTATCCATGTAGCATAACACTTTATATTTTCAATGCAATATGATAAAACTAAAATTTTGAGCTACCAAAATGACATCATGTAATTAACCATTAGTTATGACCACTTTGTAATTTGAAATTGTTTTCCTTAATTTATAGATATTTAAGTATGGGCTTTACCTAAAAGTGAATCTGACGAACTTGATCGCAGCAATATTAGATGAAGATGACTAGAATGGCTAACAAATGTAACTTTGTTTTTCTGTTAAGTAAGGCACTAGAATTATTGTTTAAGAACAGTATCATTAAGAAATAAACTTTGAACCATTTGAAAATATTTCAAAATTAATTTATAATATAACCTAAAAAAACAACATCTTTGATGTCAAAACAAACAGCTTTATTGTGCAATAACAAATTGTTTTGGTTTTTAAATTCCTTCGAATCATTTTTGCTTTTTTTAACATTTTGAGCGGAAGTCGTGATTGAAAAATTGAAAAGTAAGTATTTTAAAACAAAATTTACCTCATTTTCCAATTGTTGAAGCAACCATGAGTTTCAATGATCGTGATGAAATAGGATGATGAAATTAGAATGCTTGACAAAATACATTCTTTTAAGAGAAAAATTTTCTTCATGTTTTTCTTACAATTGCAAATCTTCTTGGTGGTTGTGAGAACCGTTTGGGGGGCTCTTCCTTGCTTCCGATGATTGCAAAAATCTCTCAGTTATAAAGTTCAAGAACAAAGTGAACGTGACAAAGATGATGCCACGATTTACAAGCTTAAAAAGGAAATTTCTCTTCAAAGTTGAAACTTATAAACAAAAACTTTTCTTGATTTTAGAGATAAAAAAATAATCCAAATTCCACCTTTAATTTTTTATCAATTTGCTTATTTGACAAATTTGAAGATAAAATAGGTGTATGAGCCTTTCTTGGTATGAAACAATCTGTGATGCTCTATAAATGTGCGAT
>Ga0194133_10005465_pt1 | contig 16169 bp, 15 predicted proteins | sample TA2KigOf40mmetaG_FD_155448 | JGI IMG/M metagenome (GOLD analysis project Ga0194133, IMG submission 155448) | Freshwater microbial communities from Lake Tanganyika, Tanzania - TA2015055 Kigoma Offshore 40m | ecosystem: Environmental > Aquatic > Freshwater > Lake | place: Tanzania: Lake...
CCAGGCTGAATCACTTCTTAACGAACGCCTTACCGATTACAAAGCCCAACATCCCGGAGCAGACCGCTTTGATTTGATGGGAATGACCGCTTTCTTCTTGGCCCATAGCCTGATTCAACATCAGGAATCGACCCCATCCGCTTCGGAACCCCCCTCGGTTACCGTACCAGCAGACCATGGGTTTGAGGAAGAACTCGGAGAGCGGTTCAAAGCGTTGGAAGCCAGTTTGGATCGCATGATGCATTCCAAGGCGACGGTGCAGGCGGTTTAATCCGGCCTCTGGGCGTTCAAAACCAACGCCATGGAACCAATTACCCTTATTGTTAGCATCGTTATCGCCGCAGGCGCCGGATTAGGCCTGGGCAAAGTCGTTTTTACGGCCAAAACTGGCAAAGAACGCGAAGAGGCCGAAAAAGAAGCCAAACGCATCCTTGCCGACGCCGAATCCAAAGCCGAAAGCCTCCGCAAAGAAAAAGAGCTGCAGGCCAAAGAAAAGTTCATCCACCTCAAGGCTGAACACGAATCGGAAGTTCAGAAGAAGAACCAATCCATGCAGTCTCGCGAGCAGTCGGTTCAATCCAAGGAACAAGCCTTCAAGCAAAAAGAGAATACGCTGAACCAGAAGCTGGAACAGACCTCCCGCAAGGAAAATGAGTTGGAGCAGAAGAAACAGCAATTGGAGCGAGCCAGCCAAAACATTGCCCAGCAGGAACAAGAACTCTCCAAATCACACCAAAAAATGGTGCAAGCATTGGAAAAAGTTGCTGGCCTAAGTGCAGACCAAGCTCGTTCTCAATTGATGGAATCTTTGGTAGACGAGGCCCGCAGCAGATCTTCCGCATCCATCAAGGAAATCGTGGACGAAGCCAAACTCAGCGCCCACAAACAAGCCAAAAAAGTGGTCATCGAAACCATACAACGCTGTGCAACCGAGCATTCCATCGAAAATTCCATCTCCGTCTTCCAGATCAAGAACGACGAAATCAAAGGACAAATTATCGGAAGAGAAGGGCGCAATATTCGCGCCTTGGAAGCGGCCACTGGCGTAGAATTCCAAGTGGACGATACCCCTGAGGCGATCATATTGTCCTGTTTTGACCCATTGCGCCGCGAAATCGCTCGCATTGCCTTGCACCGTTTGGTCAGCGACGGTCGCATCCACCCTGCACGTATCGAAGAGGTGGTTGCCAAAACCAAGAAACAAATTGAAGAAGAAATTGTAGAAATTGGCGAAAGGACTTGCATCGATTTGGGCATCCACGGATTGCACGCCGATCTGGTGCGCATGGTCGGTAAAATGCGTTATCGTTCATCCTATGGACAGAACTTGTTGCAGCATAGCCGTGAGGTCGCCAATCTCTGTGCCACCATGGCCTCCGAACTTGGCCTAAATCCCAAATTGGCCAAGCGAGCCGGGCTCTTGCATGATATTGGCAAGGTCCCGGATGACCAACCTGATTTGCCGCATGCCTTGCTGGGCATGCAGCTCGCCGAAAAATGCAAGGAGCATCCCATCATCTGCAATGCCATTGGAGCTCACCATGATGAGATTGAAATGACCGATCCAATCTCAGCCATTATTCAAGCCTGCGATGCTATTTCCGGTTCAAGGCCCGGCGCCCGTCGAGAAGTTGTGGAAGGCTATATCAAACGCTTAAAAGAATTAGAGAATTTGGCCCAATCCTTCAAAGGTGTCGAAAAGGCCTTTGCCATCCAAGCAGGTCGTGAGCTAAGGGTAGTCGTTGAGGCCGAGAAAGTAACGGACGAGCAATCGGAATTGATGTCGGTAGAATTATCGCAACGTATCCAAAATGAAATGCAATACCCCGGCCAAATTAAGGTGACCGTCATCCGCGAAAAACGGGCCGTAGCCTACGCCAAATAAGGCTAGGCGTTGTAATTCAGGATCCCTTCCGGTCCTTTGATCTGCAGGGTAGTCGAGTTATTGCTGGCTTGCCCTACCCGTCCCACCACCTTGGCGGCAATACCGTAATGTTTGCCCCAGTCCAAAGCAGGGGCAACCAGGCTCTCATGAAGGTACAATTCCAGGCGATGGCCCATATTGAAAACCCTGTACATTTCTTGCCATGAGGTTCCGGTGATTTTCTGGATCAAAGCAAAGAGCGGAGGTATTTCGAAGCAATCATCTTTGATTACCTCCAGGTTTTTCACAAAATGCAAGACCTTGGTTTGCCCACCCCCGCTGCAATGAACCATTCCGTGCAGTCCCTCTGGACCGATATCCCTCAGCAGGGAACTTATCAAAGGCGCATAGGTTCGAGTCGGGGACAATAACCATCGACCGAAATCCAAACCATCCCTTGAGGCATGGGGTGCCAAACCCAAGGAGGAACCCAAGACCTCATGGATGCTTTCATTCAAATGAAATTGGCCGCTGTACTGCAAAGAGGAATCCACCGAGGCATCCACGGATTCCGGATATCGATGCAGATAATCATGATGCAAGAGGTCATGCCGTGCAGAAGTCAACCCGTTGGAACCAATACCTGAGTTTTCCACCGATTCGTAGGCGCAAGTTCCAAACGAGGCAAATCCTACGATAACATCCCCTGGCTGTATCCGGTGATTTGAAATCACCGCATCCCTTCGCATTCGGGCTGTCATGGTCGAATCCACCACCATGGTTTGAATCAAGTCTCCCAAATCGGCAGTTTCCCCGCCTCCGGAACGAAGATCCACGCCCCATTGACGAAGTTCTTCGGTATATTCTTCGGTCCCTTGGATGATCGCCTCGATCACCTCCCCCGTTATGCGGTTTTTGTTACGCCCAATCGTTGAGGATAACAAGTAAGGTCCCGTTGCCCCTACGCAACACAAGTCATCCAGATTCATGACGACAGCATCCCTGGCAATCCCTTTCCAAACATCCGTAAGACCAGTCTCTTTCCAATAGAGGTAGGCCAGAGAGGATTTGGTCCCGGCACCGTCGGCGTGAATCAGGTTACAAAAGTCAGGATCGTTGCCAAGAACATCCGGCAAAATTTTGCAAAACGCCGCTGGAAAGAGACCCTTATCGAGGCCAGCGATGGCGCGATGTACTTCGTCCTTGGTGGCAGAAGCACCGCGGGCAGCGTATCGGCTATCCGAAGAGCCTGAACTCATCGGGATGCTTGCCTACCCGGCCTCCTTAATTTTTTCTTTTCCGAAATCGCCTTGTAAATGGCTTCCTCGGCATCCTCGGTCTCTTCGCCGGTGACCCTTTTGTATTTGACGATGACCCGATCCAGGTCTATCGCCGTGATGCTAAAGGTCGTGCGGCGATTAAGCTGATGTTCCGATTCGCTGCACTTGGCCTTGTCCTTGCACGGGTTGATCAATCGACTTTCTCCATGACCTTGGGCAGTCAGACGCTGGGTTGCAATGCCCTTGCTTATCAAATAATCAACGACCGATTGAGCTCGCCTTTGGGACAAGGCTTGGTTGTATGCATCTGAGCCCCTGGAATCCGTGTGCGAATGAATGGCGATTGAAATGTTGGGTGATTTATTCAGCAAATTGATCAATGAATCCAAGGCCATTAACGACTCAGGCCTCAAGGTGGCCTTGTCATAGTCGTACATAATATCACTTAACCTGACCTCCTCGGTGGGTACCAAACGCATTGGCAAATCAAAATTCCAATCCGTGTCGTCTTGTGTTAGGAAGGTATTGAACGAGGTATCGGTTTCGTAGTAAAGTAAACGATGTCTGGGCGATGCATGCCGTTGGTATGGGATATTCTCTTTGGCCACAGAAGCTTCTATGCGGTAGTTGACATCTTCCCTCAACTTAAAATAATACTCCCCCATCGAATCGGTCTTCGTTTCAAAATACGAGGAATCCTCTAGCACAAGCCGTACCAACGCATTTGGAATGTGTTGACCCGTGGTATCGTCGTAAACCTTCCCGCTCAAGGTGACCCGATATGGAATAAAATTCCAGATATAGATATCATCGCTGCCTCGTCCATCAATTCTGCTCGATGCAAGAAAACCGCTAGTAATTTTTTCGTTCACCGTAATGCCAAAGTCATCCGCACCGGAATTAATAGGATTGCGCATGTTCTCCGCTTGCTCCCAATCGGACCCGCCACCCACCGACCTGAAGATATCCAATCCCCCCATTCCAGGATGTCCATCCGAGGCAAAGAACAATACTGTGTCAGAAACATGGATGTAAGGAAACATTTCATCCCTTTCGGTATTCACGGTTGGGCCAAGATTGACGGGCTCTTCCCAGGTGTCATCCTCGGAGCGGTTCATGAACCAAATGTCCTTGCCTCCATAACCACCTTCCGCATTGGAGGCCACAAAATACATTTTGTCTTCATTGACCGTGACCGCCGGATGCCCCACATCCACCGAATCGGACATGATGGGGACCATGACGGGCTCAGCCCATCCGGGACCACTACGTGTGGTTCTGAAGATTCGACAAGAACCGTTCTTGGGATTACAACGCGTGAAATACAGGGTATTCCCTTCCGCAGTCAGGCATGGGGTCGCATCATTCCCCAGGGTATTGATCATACCGGGAACGGGCCTCAGTTTGGTCCATTTGTTTTGGCCGTCCACATAACTTTCAAACAAATCACTGAAATCCTCCCCCAACCTACCGTACAATTTCGTGCCCATAGCATCGGGACGGGTAGAGCTCAGCAATATGGCATTGTTCTTCATGGGGGTTATCCCAAATTCAGAATTCTTGGTGTTGAATCGAACTAGGTTTTCGACGGTGTAGCGGGCAGGTCTATCCACCCAGGATTGGGCAAGCTTGCAGGATTCAATCAACCATTTGATGTAGGCATCTTGGGGCACATAACGTAGATAGGCTTGATACTGATCAATGGCTTCAGGGTAACGCTCCAAGGCACGCAATATCGTTCCGTAGTTGATATGAATCGAATCGTTGGAAACGCCTGCTTTAATTGCACGTGCATACCAAACATCCGCGTTTTTGATTTCATTGGCCAGACGATAACATTCAGCAATCAGAAAAGGCAATTGGATATCCTTCTTATCCACCCGCAAGGCCTTTTTGTAATGTTCAATGGCAAAGAAATAGTTTTCTGCTTGGTAGGCCCTGTTACCTTCAAGCTTGTCCGGGTTAATCAATGGCTTTTTGCTGCCAAGGGTATCGGATTCATCCGCCAATTTTTGGAGGAAACCCGGGGCACGGGTTGGTTTGGATTTGGTAGCTTTGGAATCCTGTGCCCACGATGCTCCAAATTGCCCAAAGATGGCAAAGAGAACACAAACACCAAGGCGAATGATCGTCAACCGAAGCATTAAGGTAATTTCAATTTCTTTTTGGCCTGATCCATTAAATTATCGGACTCTTTGACGTGCAAAAAGCTACCGTTGGAGGTATCGAAGATATAATCGTAGTTACCCTCTTTGGCGATGGATTTGATGACCTCTTCGGCTTTTTTGATGACTGGGCCCAGGAGATCTTCTTTGCGCTTGGCGATATCTTGTTGGGCCCGTTGCTGAAAATTGTCAATATTGGACTGAAGGTCCTGAATCTCTTTGGTTTTGTATTCCCTTAAGGATTCGGTCCACTCTTTGCTTTTGGATTGAAAATCGGCATATTTCACTTTCAACTCAGAAAGCATGGCTTGAACCTGGGTTTCCATACCTTCTGCAAATTTCTTGAGACTGTCCTCGGCTTTCTTGGTTTCCGGCATCATGGAAACTAGCTCCCCGGAATTGATATGTCCAAGCTTTGAGGATTGAGCCTGTACTTTACAGATGAGCAGTTGGAAGGCTAATATTCCAAGGAATGCAATGACTTTGTTGAATGAGTGAGAAGGAAAGGAAGACATTATAGATTTATTTAGGATTAGAGGGCGAAATTTCTTTGGGGGGTGCGGGTGCTTTTTCGTTTATATTCGGTTTGGCAGCAGGATTATTAGCATTTGGTTTGCGTTGAGCCTTGGCTTGAGGGGATTTTTTGACGACCCCCATGGCAGTCAGGATTTCATTGCTTTTGTCAAATTTAGGGTTCACAAACAGCAATTGATTCCCTGCGGCTCTGTCAAATATAAGGTCATAGCTTTTGTCACGAGCATATTTCTGCACAGCGGCGAAGATTTTGTCCTGCAAGGGCCGAATCAACTCCTGTTGTTTCTTTTGAAGGGACCCCTCTGGGCCAAACTGCTGATTCTGCCAAGCGAGGAGCTGGGCCTCCTTGGATTTGATTTCCTCCATGCGGTCTTTGCGCATGGATTCCGTCAAGAGGGGGCTCTCGGCCTTGTACCCTCGGTACAACCTTTCGATTTCCTGCTTCTTCTCTTCGGCCTCCGCATTGAGCCTCTCCACCTGGACCTTGAGTTCGCTTTGGGCACTTTGATACTCCGTAATCTGACCCAACATGTATTCCGTATCCACATAAACAAAGCGTTGGGCTTGACCCATTGCCTGTTGATTCAAGACAAACAACAAAGAAGCAAAGAAAAGGTATTTGAGCATCGTTAAAAGGATTGACCGATAGAAATATGGACATTGCCCTTGTGGACCTCTCCGGCACCGGGAACAGGATCAAAACCGTAACCCCAATCCACCCCTAAGAGACCAAACATGGGCAAAAATACCCTCACCCCAACACCAGCTGAACGGTAGTTGCGAAAGGGCTCGAAGTCCCTGACCTTTCGAAATGAATTCCCCCCTTCCAAAAAGGAGGTGACATAAATGGTGGCCGAGGGATTCAAGGAAAGTGGGTAACGGAGTTCCATGGTGTATTTCTGAAAGGAGGTCGCTCCTACAGCTTGCCCGCTTTGAAAATCCCGAGGGGTCAGCGAATTGTTTTGGTAGCCCCTCAGGCCTATTAATTCCCTATCATCCAAGGCAAATCCCATAATACCATCCCCTCCAACATAAAACCTCCCAAAGGGAACCTCCCCGGTGGCCGCCTGATAATTGCCCAGCCAACCGAATTGCATTCGGCTCATCAAAACCAAGTTGCCCACCAGCTTGGTATAATTTTGGTAATCAAAGCGCCATTTATGGTATTCAACCCATTTATAACGCTCTTTGGCCGATGAACTTGTACTGACTTTACGACCAAGCAAAGAATAGGGGGGAGCGATTTGCGCGGTTAGTGAAATATTACTTCCGCCCCGAGGAAAAATAGGTTGGTCCACGCTTTGCCGGGAAATGGTCTCTTTGATGAACAAATTATTGGAAATTCCATCCGGGAGAAAGGCCGTGTTTTGGCTGTTTTTGAGATCAAACTGCTGAAAATTCAAACTGTGTACGAGGGTAAAAAAGTCATCCGGCTTTTTGAGGCGTTGACCGAAACTTAGGCTCGCTCCTCGTATGGTGATGGACTGCCTAAGGGGATTGGAGCGAGGCAAGCCGTTGGGAACTTGTATGGAAACATAACTGCTCACGGTCAATGAATTTGGCTTTTTGCCGCCAAGCCATGGCTCGGTAAATGACAAATTGTAGGACTGAAAAAAGCGGCCATTGGACTGGGCCCGAACACTCACCCTTTGCCCATCACCACCGGGGACAGGAGACCAAGCCTTGGGGTCGAACATTTTGCGCGCCGAAAAATTATTGAGGACCAAACCCAGGGAACCGACCACTTGGCCAGCACCCCACCCCCCGGACAATTCAACCTGGTCGTTGGATCGTTCTGCCACTTTGTATTCGATATCCACCGTTCCGTCTTGGGGATTTGGGGTAGGAACCACGCCCAATTGCTCCGGATCAAAGTAGCCCAATTGACTGAGTTCCCTGGTGGTGCGCATGACATCACTCCTCGAAAATTTCTGCCCCGGCCTGGTCCTAAGCTCCCGCATGATCACATGATCCGAGGTCTTGTCGTTGCCTTTGACCATCACCTGCCTTACCGTGGCTTGTGCACCTTCCACGACCCGGATGACCAAATCGACACTATCCTCTTCAACTCTGTTCTCGTGACCACTCACCTGAAAAAAAAGATAACCATCGTCCATATACAAGGACGAAATATCTCTTCCCGAGGGATCCATCTGTAAGCGAGAATCCAGTAATTCTTTGTTATACAAATCCCCGGCCTTGATGCCCAACAGACTGTGCAGCAGGCTATCCGGATGAACCGAGTTCCCTTCAAAAACCAAACTGCGGATGTAATACGGTTTGCCCTCGAAAACCTGTACCACAAGACCCATGCGTTGGGGATTCATGGTATACACCGAATCTTTGATAATTCTCGCATCCCGATAACCCTGCGCTTGATACCGTTTAATAAGTTTTTCTTTTTGTTCTTCGAATTTCTCTGGGTCCCATTTGCCGGTACGAAAAGGATTCCACCAAACTTTGGGCCTGGCCGTTTTGATGATCTGGGCAACCTTGGATTCCTTCATTATTTGATTCCCAGTAATAATGAGTTCGCCAACCCTAACCTTGGGCCCGGGATTCACGGTGACATTGAGCACGGAGGCGTTAATCTGATTGGAATCGGGTACCATGACCATTCGGGTACTTACCTGCCTGTATCCTTTGTCGATATAGTATTTACGAACCACCCGGTCAATATTCCGCTGAACTTCTTCGCTAAGAATCTTGCCTTTGAATCCTTTGAGGGATTCTGAAATTTCTTCGGCACGGGCTTTGGATACCTTGCGATTGAAAATAACCTTGGAAAGTCGTGGCTTTTCTTCCAGGTACAGGCACAGATAAATGTTCTGGTCCACGATGGAATCCGCTTTGATTTGCACATCCCCGAACAGGCCTTGGTTCCATAAGTTCCGAACGGCTTTGGCTCCCTCATCCCCCATCCACGTGAAGCGCTGACCCTCCTTCAGGCCCGCAATCATCAACAAAAGATCCTTATCGGTATGCCTCAATCCTTCGACCCGCAATCCGGCAATTCGATAACTTCGTACCGTTGCCGACGATTCGGAACCGGTTCCAAAATTACTTTGAGCCAACGCCCTGTTTGTTCCAATGAAGAATAGAAGCGCAATTGCAAGCCCTATCCTTCCCCATCGAAAGCATTCCGTAATACGACAATAACCCATCATCCTTTGGACGCGTTCACCTGGGCCGAGGTTTTGCCAAACCTTCTTTCCCGTTTGCTGTAATCTTCCAATGCGGCCTGCAGATGTTCTTTTCGAAAATCCGGCCAACATACCGAGGTGAAATAAAGTTCAGCATAGGCAAGTTGCCACAACAGGAAATTGGAAATGCGCATTTCTCCGCTGGTTCGTATCAAAAGTTCAGGATCAGGCAGGGTCGATGTTTGTAAACGTCCACTAATCACCTTTTCGTCTATATCCTCCGGATTTAATATGCCTTGGCGCACCTCCATAGCAATGGCGCGAACGGCGTGAAGCAACTCATTTCGAGAGCTGTACGAAAGGGCCAAATTGAGTTGCATTCTGGTATTTCCCGATGTTTGAGCAGAGGTATTTGCCAATTGATCGCGACATTCGGCAGGCAACATATCCAAATCCCCGAAGGCATGCAAGGATATTTGATTTTTCATGAGGGTGTCCAATTCGGACTGTATCGTATCTACCAACAACTGCATCAAGGCGGAAACCTCTTCCGCGGGCCTGGCCCAGTTTTCGGAAGAAAAGGTATAAAGCGTAAGGTATTTAACCCCTAGTTCTGCACAAAGCTCACAGGTTTCGCGAACTGCTTGAACCGCATAGCGGTGACCGTAAATGCGATCCTGACCCCTTTGTTGAGCCCAACGCCCGTTGCCATCCATGATGATGGCCAAGTGCTCCGGAACAAGAATGGAATCCAAAACTTTGCAATAATGATGCCTTAACCTTTACATCCGGCAACGCCGGGATGGTATACTGTACGAATAATTCACCATCAGGGACCAATACGCATCGTTGTAGGCGTTCACTCCCCGTTGGGTTCCTGGAGAGCGAACCGTATGCCCATTTTCCCAACTGCGATCGGATAAATCCGCTGCCATTCCATTACGGTGCAAACGCAAAAGTGAGGGATCCACAAATTTGCCTTTGATATCGTCAAGGTAATCGGTACTGGTATAACAATACACAAACTCTACACCCAAGCTGTGCTTATCGCGCAAATTATGACGAAAGCCCAAAGTCACGGGGAAGGCCCAGGCACTCAAGGCATAGCGTTCCTTTTCCACTAGGCCTTGCAATCCCGATTTATCCTCTAAGCCTTGGCCTTCGGTCCCCAAAGGTTGCAAAGAAACCCATTCGCCCCGGTACCGAGCTTGAGGATCGAACGAAATACGGCCAATGCCCAAACCCACATACGGGGCACTTTTCTTTTTGCGTGATCCAGGGACAAAAGGCCAAAAGTTGAATTCCACATTTAAAGTTGCAGATTGAATATTGTTCCGAAAACTCAAATTGATGGTGTCGCGAGAGGCCACCCCGGACAAGGAATCTGCCGCGTGGATGCGGTGCACTCCCCATTGCAACTTCAAACCCCAATGTGGATTAAAATTGTATTTGGAATAAGCAGCGCCTGCTGCACCCCACTGAAAGGTCCCCACTGGATTCGGGATATCGCCCACATAGGAAGTTGCTCCAGAGGAAATTCCCATCTCAAGCCATTGAGCATGCCCTGAACTGGATCCTCCTATGGTCCAAATTAAACCCATTATTACGGCAAATTGCCTGGTATTCAACCTAAAATAGTTGCCCACTGTGCAGGATTTAAAGACCCCAAAAAAAGGTGCGACCGAATCAAAGCCTTGGACAATCGTTTGGATAAATAACCCTTGATAAACTCAATCCAATAAACAAGTAGCCGTCGTTCAAGCCGTTGGTATTCCCTCTTGCTGAACCCAAGGCATTGGGCTTTAGCCAAGGGTGTAATTGTCTGGTACGATCCACAAACTCAGAGGCTTGTTGCCCATGAACTGAGCCAATTACATCCGGATTTACATATTTACCGCTTACGTCATCAAGGTAATCGGTGAACAAGATTCGATATCCTGCCTCCGCGGCGAAACGTGTATATTTATCTACGGTCCAACGTACTCCGATTCCCAAGGGAATGCCAATCTGCGTGGAACGGAATTCTTTCGTTTCGTAGTAATTTTCCAAACCCTGACCCTCCGTGGTGATATCTTTGAGACTCACCCATTTTACGGAATCAATGGCTGATTTCCCTTGGGTATCGAAATTGTAAACATTGAATCCACCAAAGACATAGAAATTGGCCCTTGTTACCGAGCTGTTGATCATGAATTCGCCAAATTTGTATTCAGCCACTACAGAGAACTCCGATAGAAGTGCTCGAAAACTAAGATTTCGCAGATTCACATCACCACGGACCGCAGTTACTGTACGGCTAACGGTGTCGACTTGAAAATATTCTGTTAACGGTCCTTTAAAATATCTCGAAGTATCGTTGAACGCTTGTTCACTGAGCCTGCGCAAACGAGGACTGTTGTCTGCGCCGGCGAGCATCGCAAAGTTGACATCCGCCCGCAATGAGATGTTTTTGGTCAAATGCCGACGAAAATGGGCGCCAACTCCGCCTCTGGTGCTGTAATAAAAATTATTCGCATGCGTCAAATCTCCTATGTAGTGGGTTGAATACAAATTAAACCCATATTCTCTGTATTGACCAAAAGCTGGAGACCACGCAGCGTACCCCAGGCCTACCGAGAACAGCAAGCACAAAAAGTTGAATTTTCTGGAGAATTTCATGCAATTATTTTAGCTAAAAGGCGAAAATACCCCCAAAAAACGCAAAATCAACCACGAAGGTCCAAACCCCACAAGAGTTTGGTCTTCAAAGGTTGAAAATCCGAATAGCCTTTAAAACGAGCCAGAGCGAGGTTTTTTTCGTATCGGCGAATTTCCAATGAACCATGGCCTCTCCAATCCAAGGACTTTCCATCAATCATCAAATTACAGGCCGCTCCCTCTGAAGGTGTTTTTAAACGCAGAATGCAGGTATCCGGCAGGATAACGGGGCGTATCCCCAATTGATGACCGGCTACTGGAGTGATCAAGAAGACCCTGCTTTGTGGCAAAATGATAGGGCCTCCACAACTCATTGAGTACGCCGTGGAGCCTGTTGGGGTAGAAATCAGCAGGCCATCGGCCTGGTAATGGTTCAAAATATCACCGTCCACATCGCATGTAATGCGCATGAGCCCACCACCCTGTCGTTGCAAGGCAATCTCATTCAATGCAAAGGCAAATCCTCGGTGTTCATCTGAACCAAAACCCTCTTTGGGATAGCGGCACTCTACCAAACTACGGCGTTCAATTTCAATTTCTCCTTGATGAATGGCCGATAAGGCCGTTGCGAAATCCTCTGGACCACCGGCTGAACTCAAGAACCCCAGTCTGCCCAAATGAAATCCAAAAACCGGCAAATCCCATTTCACCGCAAATTGGACTGCATCCAGCAAGGTGCCATCTCCCCCCAAGGTTAACACCAAAGCCTGTTCCTTCTTGCCTTGGATGGAATCAGGACAGGGCTGTACGGGATCAAAAAAAAGAGGCTTGAGATCCGAAAAACCTTCAGCGAGAATATCACGTAGGCTGGAATGCCACCACAGGTCAAGCGACAATCCCGCCGCTTCCGACATGAGCTTGCGCACGGCCTCCATTTTGAAAGCAATCGATGGTCTTGCGTAAACCAACAAGGTATCCACAGGCTTAAGCATTTAGATTCAGGCTTTGAAGGAAGATGCTCAAAAGTAAATCCGGCTTTTGAGAAAGAATCGATTCGGGATGAAACTGGTAACCCCAAAGTGGCCGATTGCAATGGCGCATTGCTTGCACGGAGCCGTCATCCTGGGCCCTGGCCAACAATTCAAATTCCCTTGGAACAGCGTCCAGGACTAGGGAATGATAACGCATAACCTCCAATCCATGCAAAGAATCAACGATAGGCCACCCTGACCGCACGCCTTGATTCTCCAACATGGGGTTTGCCACAAGAATGCTCGTTTTGCCATGCATAGGCCTCCTGGCTCGAACCAAGGACGAGCCAAAGTGAATTCCCAAAGCTTGATGGCCCAGACAGACCCCCAGCATGGGCTTCGTATCAGCATACCTTGCGATAAATTCCATGAGCCAACCTGCCTCCTCGGGAGTTCCCGGTCCTGGCCCCAGGATTGCGGCATCCCATTCTTCATCTTGAACCGAATTCATTGGATCATCGCACGTCAATACCCGGCAACAGTGACCTTCTTTCATTACCCAGGCCATCAAATTGTACGTGAATGAATCCCGGTTGTCAATCAAGAGAAACCTTGTCATAACCAATCCGATTACTTTAAATCAACGAGAATAGGCTAGAAAAAAGAGGTCCCCATCGTCCAAATGGCTTTACCCATGTCCAGCAAACCTGCCGCGCTGAATGGAAATTTGGACTTTAGCACGGATAAGCCGCCGGGAATTTGGGAGATTAAATGGAAAATCAATGACAATATCACCACCCATTTCAGCAACGCCAGCATGGCTCCTCCCCAACGGTAGGCGGTTTCCAGGCCTATAATTTTGAAAAATTTTGAAATCAAAGCATTTAGAGCCATGAGGACGAGTTGCACCCCCAGAAGGATTCCCACCAAGAGGCCCCATTGCGCCCATGGCCCTTGATCGGTACCGGATATGTCCCTTGCCCAATCCTTCCACCAAATCGACTGATGCAACAACCAAACAAGTGCCAAAGAAAAAGCTAAACCAAACCACTGCAAAAGGACTCCAAACAAGCCTTCTTGGTAACCTTTCCAAATCGACCAAAGCAATCCAAGGGCACAAATTCCTTCAAGCAACGACATTATTCTGAACTAAAAATCAAAGATTAAGAAAACCACTTTATATTGGGAAGATGATTGCCTACAAATATTCGAAGATCAGGTTTTTTCTCGGGGCCCTTGGCGTTTGGTTTATCCTTGCGAACATGCCTACCGTAGGGGCATTGGAGCATCCGTTCATCCATCCGCAACCACCTGATGCCAAATTCAAGCACCCCACCTGGACCGGAACGGCTTCGGTCTATGCTCCCAGATTTCAAGGAAGACGCACAGCATCCGGTGCGCTATACGATCGTAACAAGTTAAGCGCTGCTCATAAATTTCTCCCCATGGGGACTAGGGTTAGGGTTACCAACCTTCGAAATCTATGCTCCATTGAACTTGAAGTCAACGATAGGCTATCGAAAACCTCTCCGCACCTTATTGACTTATCACCGGAGGCTGCCAAACAAATCGAAATCCCCATTCAAGGCATAGGGAAAGTCAGGGTTGAACGCATTTCTTCGTAGGGTGGTTTCTGAATTCTTCATCAATCCTCACAACTTTGCTTGGATTGACCCAAATGGGGGGTACGCAACAAAGAATCCGGTTCTGGTCTTTCTTCGGGGTAATCCAACGCTTTGGCGCGCAATCCCGCTGGCTGACCAGCCTCGATCCAGGCACTCCACCACCAAGAGGCCACGTTTTGGATCGAAGCGGATAATCTTTGGCCCATTAACCCGCCCAGGCATTGATCGTAACACCGCACAAATTCTTTGGACTCCTTGCGCACCAAGAGCGACCTTTGTTGGATTGGGGAAAATTGCAAAGAGATAGGCACGGTGGTTCGACATCTCCGTTCACAGTCAAAAACACTCGCCATGGGCGCAGAACTTTCCCGAATAATATCCCAAATCGACAAACGCACATCGGGTATCCATCGAGGACGTTGGAAAGGCAGGAGCATTTGATCGATAAAATATTCAGGGATGCGACTCTCCAACAAGGCATGAATCCCATGTTGCCCGGTAAATTGCCCGTTATAATTGGAACACAAGTGCAGGGGAACGTGGGCATCTGCCAAATAATGGCCCAAATCCGCCGCATGACGGCAAACCGCACCTGCATCCCCCTTTGCAAAAGCGTTCACCAAGCGACGATACACCGTGACCGTATGCCACGGCAATACCCCGTGTTCACGCAGGCTGTCTTCGTGATAACACCGAATTGCATCGGTCCAGTTCATGGGCATGCAATGGAAAACCGAATCCCCCCATTGGTCCAAATCGATGAAATGTCGAGCGGCTTCTTGCGGATCCCAAGCCCTCCTTTGGTCTGCTGCTACCGCTCGATCTCTTAACTCATCTTTGTACGGCAGCATATAACCCAAGAGGGGTTGTGGGAGTAAATACACCGCAGATTCGTTGATATGGCGATGAGCCATAAAGCCCCATGCCCAGGCAAGCCCTGGGCTCGAGATGAAGCAGAGCCCCAAAAACATACAAGTCAGCCTTCGAGAGGCCATCCGTGCAAGGCCTTCTCCTAAGAGAATTGTTTTGGAATAATTGCTTGTCTTTTTCACCCTTTGACATCCATAAGGGCACAAATTGGTTCCTTAGCCGGCCTTGATCCGGTAGCAAACGTTTATCAACCCATGCTGTCTTACGCATGGGCTGAATCGTAAGCGAAGATGCTGTTAAAGTTCGATGCGCAGGCGATTGATTCGCTTAATCGGACCCGGGCAATTTGATTCGTGGCATTGCACGCATTGGGCAACCACCACATTAAAATGTTCGGGGGTTGGATCACGGCCCACCCTCTCAAAGGCCTTGTGATAATCGGAAGCCTGACGAAGAAAATCTGGGGTCACCACATTGGAATCGGTGGGTGTTTGCTTTTCGAAGGGCATAGGGGCCCAGGCCGGTGGTGGACTGCTTTGGGCGGAATCGGATATCAAATAGGCTCGCATGATTTCGGCTTGAAGCAACATAGCGCGCATTGCAGCAGCCATGGGGGCTACCTTGGGCGAAGCTAGTTCATCCCTGCAGGTTGCATCCTCGGCTAGAGCATCCTCGGATGGAGCCTTGGAGGTTGCCCAAAACCCAGAGTCAGAGCATGCCCCCAATAAGGCCAATCCTCCAATCCAGATTGCTAAAAAAACGGTGTAAACAACTGCCTTGGGCGCCATCACGGTAGATGACTATTTGCGCAACCGCACTCCGCTTGCTTCAAACACCAATTCCACCTCAGGTTCGGTAATCGCTGCGATTTCGTCTTTGCTCTTGCCGGCATCCTCTGCATAATGCCTCAGGGCGTCAACCGTCGTGGTGTCGTAGGTGGCCATGCCTTGCATTACAATTTTGGAACCTGCCGACTCCAAAGGCATAAAGAAAGCATAATCCTTGAACCCTACCCTCAGCATTTGACCGTCCCCCATATCGAGTTTCATCCAACAACCCTTCTTCTGGCAGCACTCTTGA
>Ga0194133_10005467_pt1 | contig 16165 bp, 15 predicted proteins | sample TA2KigOf40mmetaG_FD_155448 | JGI IMG/M metagenome (GOLD analysis project Ga0194133, IMG submission 155448) | Freshwater microbial communities from Lake Tanganyika, Tanzania - TA2015055 Kigoma Offshore 40m | ecosystem: Environmental > Aquatic > Freshwater > Lake | place: Tanzania: Lake...
GACGGACCGAGGCGCTGGAGGAGGGGGCAGAGCCCGCCGATCCGGCGCAAGGCGTGGTCGAGGGGCTGTTGCAGCGCGAGCGGGCGGATGCCTTGCAGGCTGCGCTGGCCGATCTGCCCGAGCGCCAGCGGCAGGCCGTGGTCCTGCGCCATATCGAGGGGCTGTCCAATCCGGAAATTGCCGCCATTCTGGAGGTGGGCGTGGAAGCGGTGGAAAGCCTGACGGCGCGGGGCAAACGCGCGTTGACGGTCGCTCTGGCCGACCGCAGGTCGGCTTTGGGGTTGGAATGAGGGGATGGGATGATGAGCAAGGACAGTCTGGACGATCTGTTTGCCGAGGCGCGCAAGAGCGTGCCGCCTGTGCCCGAGGGGCTGGCGGCGCGGGTCTCGGCCGATGCGGTGGCTTTGCAGGTGGCGGCGGAACGGGCGGCGGCGGAACGGGTGGGGCGCGATGGCGCCTTTGATCGGGAGCGTCGGCGCGGGCTTTTCGGCTGGTTTCGGGCCGGGCTGGGCGGGAGTGCGGCCTTGGCCGGGATGGTCGCGGCCACGGTGGCGGGGTTCTCCATCGGCTTTGCCGCGCCGGTCGTGCCGGGGCTGGTGGTGTCGGATCTGGTTGCGCCTGCGCTTGGGTTAGGCGGGGCCGAGATCGACATGATGCCGGGCATTGATGCCCTTTTGCAGGAGGTGCCGTGATGGCAGGGCAGACCCAGACATCAGGAGATCAAACGCCGGTGCGCCCGACCCGGAGCGGGAGGGGGCTGCGCTGGGCCTTGGGGATTTCGCTGGCGCTGAATCTGGCCGTGGTGGGAATGGTGGCCGGGGCCATGCTACGCGACGGGCCGGGGATGCGGGGGGCCATGGTGCGCGATCTGGGATTTGGCCCCTTTACCGAGGCGCTGAGCCGCGAGGATCGTCGGGCGCTGCGGCAGGCCCTTTTCGAGCGCGCGCCCGAAATCCGTCAGGCACGGCAGCAGCGGCAAGAGGATCTGCAGGCGCTGGTGGCGATCTTGCGGGCCGAGCCCTTTGACGCGGCTGCGCTGGCCGCTGCCATGGCCGAACAGGAGGCGCGGATGGTGGGCCAGTTGCGGCTGGGTCAGACGATCTTGCAAGAGCGGATCGCGGCGATGACGCCCGAGGCGCGGCGCGGCTTTGCCGAGCGGCTGGAGGACGGGCTGAGCCATGCCGGGCGGCGGTCGCAGAAGGATTAGGCGGCGGTGCGCCCGATGGTCACCTGATTGTGGCCTGCCGCCTTGGAATGCATCAGCGCCCGATCGGCGCGTTCGACAATCTCGGTAATGGTTTCCAGCTGCGTCGGGGCCGCGCCGGCCTGAGAAATCGCAAGGCCGATCGAGATGGTGACGCCGATCCGGGTGTCATGGCCAAGATCAAAGGGGTCGGTGGCGATGATCTTGCACAGCCGTTCGGCGATGCCGCGCGCCTCGGCCAAGGCGATGTCGGGCAGGGCGATAAGAAATTCCTCGCCCCCGATGCGCGCCAGAAGATCGTGACCGCGCAGATTGTCGCGCAGACGCCGGGCCACCTCGACCAGAACGGCATCGCCCGCGCCATGGCCAAAGCGGTCATTGACCGATTTGAATTGGTCGATATCGGCCACAAGAACGGCGAAGACCGAGCCGGTGACAGAGGCGCGCTGGGCAATCGCCTGCATCTGCGCCAGCCCGTAGCGGCGGTTGTGCAGCCCGGTCAGCGGGTCGATCATCGCCAGCCGCAGTCCGTCCTTGACCGACAGGCGCAGCCGGTCAGCCTGATGTTTCAGCGCAAGAAGCCTTTGAAAGCGAAATGAAACTTCCAAAGGTGCGGTTTCGGCTGCGATCAGGTCATCGGCGCCAAGATCAAAGGCCATGGCGGCCGAGGCATCTCCGGGGCGGGCGCGATAGATGGCAAAGCTGGCATGGCAGCTGGCCGAGCGGCTGCGCAGGTCGGACATCAGCCGCAGCCCGCCGCCGGGGATGGGCAGATCGGCCTCGATCACGAAAAGATCCGGCGCGGGGCCGTCTTTCAGGGTGCTGGTCAGCGCCTCATCGGGGGTGAGGGCAATGACGCGGCTTGCGATCTTGCCTGCGATGTTGCGGCGCAGGAAAAGCGCGGTTTCGGGCCGCTGCATCACAAGGGCGATGGTGGTGGCCGCCGGGGAGAGGCCGGGCATCAGGGCGGCGGGTTGGGGGGCGATGGGCGGCATGGGCTGCCCCGTCGCGCCGACCAGTTGAAAGGACGCAGCCCCTTCGGCCAGGCCGGGAGCAGGCAGCTCTCGCCCATCGAGAGCGGGAAGGTCAAGATCGGGAAGCTCAAGCCCGGCAAGGCTGCTGCGCTGGCCAAGACCGACGTTGAGCCCCGCCATCGCCTGATGCGCGCGGATCAGGCTGCGGATGCGGGCCAGAAGCGTCTGGTCATCAATCGGCTTGACGAGAAAGTCATCGGCCCCGGCGCGAAACGCCTCAATCCGGGCCTCTTCGGCCGAGCTTGCGGAAAACACCACGACCGGCACATGCCGGGTGGCCGCAATGGCGCGCAGGCGGCGCAAAACCTCGGCCCCCAACATGTCGGGCAGGCCATGGTCAAGCAAGATGAGGTCGGGAAGCTCATCGATTGCCAGCGCAAGGCAGCCGGCGCCGTCCGCCGCCACCACCGGCAGATAGCCGGCGGCGGTCAGCTTGACCTTCATGACGATGCGATTGGTCGCCACATCGTCAACTATGAGAACCCTGCCGCCCATGGCCCTGCCGTTCGCAACTTCCTGTCTGGTCGCAGAATGCGGATCAACTGGTTAAGAAATCCTTTCCGAACCTTTCCAAAAGGGTAATGGAATGGTTCAACTGTGACGAATTTCTGTGAACAAACCTGGGGAAAACGCCATGAATCGGCAAGAAACCGCTGAAACCGTCGCCTTGCAGGCGCTGGGCTGGCTTTTGGGTCAGCCTGAGGAGCTGGGCGGGTTTCTGGCGGCCTCGGGGGCGTCGCCGGGGGATCTGGCCCATCTGGCGGGCGAGCCACAGTTTCTGGCGGCGCTGGTCGATTACCTTCTGGAGACCGATGCCCGGGTGCTGGCCTGCACCGCCGATCTGGGCCTGCCGCCCGAGGCGCTGGGCGCGGCACGGCAGGCCTTGCCGGGCGGGCGCGATCCGCACTGGACCTGAGGCGGTGTCCGCGCCATGGTGCGCGCAATGACTGGATGGCCCCGGTGCGGGCCGATGCGAAGGACTGCCCGAGATGATTGACGCCGCGATTTTCGACAAGGATGGCACGCTGTTTGACTTTCGCGCCACCTGGGGCGGCTGGACGGCGCGGGCCGTGGATCATCTGGCGGGCCATGGCGCCGATCGCGATGCGCTGGCGTGGCGGCTGGGCTATGATCTGGCGGCGGGGGTCTTTGCCAAGGACAGCCCGGTGATTGCCTCAACCACGCCGGAACTGGTTGATATCATGCACGGATTTGTGCCGCAGATGGGCAAGGGCCAGCTTCTGGACATTTTGTCGGACCTTTCCGAGGCCGCGCCGCAGGCCCCGGCGGTGCCCTTGCGCCCGGTGTTTGAAGCCTTGAAAGCGCGGGGGCTGAAGCTGGGTCTAGCGACCAACGATACCGAGGCCCCGGCGCGGGCGCATCTGGCGGGGGCGGGGGTTCTGGACCTGTTCGACTTCGTGGCCGGTTGCGATTCCGGCTGGGGTGGCAAGCCCGCGCCCGGCCAGCTTTTGGCCTTTGCCGGCCGGGTCGGGGTGGACCCTGTGCGGTCGGTCATGGTGGGCGACAGCCTGCACGATCTGGAAGCGGGCCGCGCGGCGGGGATGAGGCGGGTGGCGGTGTTGACCGGCATTGCCGAGGCTGCCGAACTTGCCCCGCATGCCGATGTGGTCTTGCCCGATATCGGCCATCTGGCGGGCTGGATCGACGGGTTGCGCCGCGCCTGACGCGGGGGCGTTCAAGGCGGGCGCTTAAAAACGACAGATTGTGTCGGTAATCTGGTTCGCGCCGCCCATGGCTTTCGTCCATCTTGGCCAAAAGCCCGAAGCCGGGCCGTCACGATGGAGCCGAGGATGACCGAAGACACCGCAGCACGCAAGCGCAGCCGCGCCGGGGGCCGGGCGGGCAACAAGATTCGCGCAGGCTCGGCCGTGATTGACCAGATGCCTTGGCGCATCCCGGTGAACCCGGACCGCCCGATCGAGCCCTTGGACGCCGAGGGGGTTCAGGCCGTCCACAAGGGCACGATGCGGATCCTGCGCGATATCGGGATCGAGTTTCTCAACCCTGAGGCGGTGGCGCTGCTGAAGCAGGCGGGCTGCATCGTCAATGGCACCAATGTGCGGATGGACGAAGATTTCGTGATGGAAATGATCGGCCATGCGCCCGAGACATTCACCATCACCCCGCGCAACCCCGAGCGCGAAGTGATCATGGGCGGCAAGCACATGCTGTTCGTCAATGTCTCGTCGCCGCCCAATGCCTGGGACATGGAGCGCGGCAAACGGTCGGGCGATTTCGAGACCTTCAAGGAATTCATGAAGCTGACGCAGTATTTCAACTGCATCCATATCGCGGGCGGCTATCCGGTAGAGCCGGTGGACATTCATGCCTCGGTGCGGCACCTGGATTGCCTTTACGAAAAGCTGGTGCTGACCGACAAGGTTTGCCACGCCTATTCGCTGGGCGCCGAGCGGGTCGAGGATGTCATGGAGATGGTCCGCATCGCGGGCGGTCTGAGCCATGACGAGTTTGACGCCAAGCCTCGGATGTACACCAACATCAATTCGGTTTCGCCCTTGAAGCACGACTTCCCGATGCTGGACGGGGCGATGCGCCTTGCGCGGCGCGGCCAGCCGGTTGTGATCACGCCCTTCACTTTGGCGGGTGCGATGGCGCCGGTCACCATGTCGGGGGCGGTGACACTGTCGATGGCCGAGGGGCTCGCTGCGGCGGCGCTGTTGCAATACATCAAGCCCGGCTGCCCGATTGCGCTGGGCACCTTCACCTCGAATGTCGACATGAAATCGGGCGCGCCGGCCTTTGGCACGCCGGAATACATGCGGGCAACGCAGATGACCGGGCAGATGGTGCGCCATTACGGGGTGCCGCTGCGGTCGTCGGGGGTGTGTGCGGCCAATGTGCCGGACGGGCAGGCGATGTGGGAGACCTCGAACAGCCTGTGGGCGGCGGTGCAAAGCCGCACCAACATGGTCTATCACGCGGCGGGGTGGCTGGAGGGCGGGCTGATCGCGTCCCCTGAGAAGTTCATCATGGACTGTGAGGTCCTGCAGATGATCCAGCGCTATTACGAAGAGCCGATCTGGGCCACGACCGAGGATGACATCGCGATTGATGCGATCCGCGAGGTGGGCGCGGGCGGGCATTACTTTGGCTGCCAGCATACCCAGGACCGCTATCAGACGGCCTTTTACCAGCCCTTCGTCAGCGATTGGCGCAATTACGAGGCCTGGGCGGCGGATGGGGCGCTATGGACGCCCGAGCGGGCGCATCGGATCTACAAGCAGATCATGGCCGAGTTCGAGGCGCCGGCGATGAACGGCGACCATCAGGAAGAGTTGCGGCGGTTCGTGGCTAGGCGCAAGCAGGAGGGCGGCGCGCCGACGGATTTCTGATCGACGCGGCTTTGCGCACTCCTCGTCGGCTTTGCCGCTCGTCGTGCGGAAGGTGGGCGTCGGTCTGCGTCGCGGCGGGTGCCGCAGGACGAGAAGCCGAAGGCGCCCGAGGAGGGGTCAGGGGCGCAGCCGGTCAATGCCCCGCACCAAAAGCCCCGCCAGCAGCCCCCAGAACGCCGCACCAATTCCGAAGGCGGCAACACCGCTTGCCGTGACGGCAAGGGTCACGGTGGCGGCAAAGCGGGTGGCGGGGGCCGTGAAGGCTCCGCTCAGCGCCCCCATTAGCGGGCCAAGCAGCGCTAGCGCCACGAGGGCCACTATCAGCGCCGGCGGCAGGGCGGTCAGCACCGACAGGATCGCCGGGCTGAAAAGGCCAAGGAGCGCCCAGAACCCGGCATAGACCACCCCTGCCTTCCAGCGCTGGGCCGGGTCGGGAAGGGTGTCCGGCCCCATGCAGATCGCCGCCGTGATCGCGGCCATCGAGGTTGTATGCGCGCCGAAAAGACCGGAGAGCGCCGAGAGGCCCCCCGTCATCACCAGCCCCGCGCGCACCGGGGGTTCAAACCCATGGGCGCGCAGGGTGGCAAAGCCGGGCAGGTTCTGTGAGGCCATGGTGACAAGGTAAAGCGGCAGGCCAAGGCCCAAAAGCACATCCATCCGCAGATCGGGCGCGATGAAGGTCACGCGGGGCAGGGGGAGGGCCAGATCGGGCAGGGTCGCCTGGCCCAGGCCAAAGGCCAGCGCAACGCCGAGCGCCAGCGCCGCAAGCACCGCCAGCGCGGGGTTCTTCAGCCGCACCAGCAGGAAGATCGCGATCATCGGGAAAACAAGCGCGGGCAGGGTCTGCGCCGCGCCTGCGCCCTTGAGGCAGAAGGGCAGGAGGACGCCGGCCAACATTCCGGCCGCTACCCCATCAGGGATCTGCGCCACGGCGCGGCCCAGGGGCTTGATCGCGCCGGTGAGGGCGATGAGAAGGCCCGCCAGCACGAAGGCGCCGACCGCCTCGGCCATGGTGATGCCTTGGGTGGCGGCGACCAGCGCCGCGCCGGGGGTGGACCAGGCCAGCACCACAGGCACCCGCTTCCACGCCGACAGGAGTGCCGATCCGGCCGCCTTGGCCAGGCAGACGGCGAGGACCCAGCTTGCGGTCTGGTCCGATGTGGCCCCGACCGCAGCGGCGGCCGACAGCACCAGCGCGATGGTCGAGCCATAGCCGACAAGGGCGGCCACTAGTGCCGAAGAAATGACAGATGCCCGCATGATCGCCCCTGTTTGCGGGGCGACTATCGCGGGCGGTCTGGCGGGATGCAAGGGCAGAGGGTTGCGGCGACCCCGAGGGAGGAGGAGAGGGCCAGCGGATAGGGGAGCGGCGGTTCAAGGGAGGGCGAACCACCGCTGCAGCCTTGGGCCCCGAGGGAGAGGGACCTTCGGCAATCTCGGGTGCGGCACCCCCGAGGGAGGAGGAGAGGGGGTGCCGCGGATCCGATCGGCCCGAGGGAGGAGGAGAGGGCCGGTCGAAGCTGTTCGTTCACAGGGCGGGCCGGACCAGAGGTCTGGGGCTGGGCCGCCGGTGGATCAGGGCCCGGATGGGCTGCGCCCTGCAGGTATTACTTTCCGTAGGCGGCATCCCGCGCCACGGCGCGGATCATCAGCCGGTGCAGGCCGAGATCAGAGAGTTCGCGATCGCTTAGCGCGGTCAATTCGCGCAGGGTCTGCACATAGACGCAGCGGCGCTGCATGTGGCGGTGCAGGTTGCCCAGCGGGTGCAAGAGAAGATCGCGGAGGGCCCAACCAGAGGGACGATGTGTGCTGCTTACATATGCCATGATGGCGAAATCCTTTGCTGCTCGGGGGTGGTTTTTCCGCTGATGCGGCACATTCTTGCGCCCGCCCCTCGTCTGTTAGTGCAAACATGGGGCAAATGCTGCGATTGCACAATAACCCCGATCTGCATTGCTGCCATGCAGCATCTGCATGGCTGAATGTCACGAAAATGTTATGGTTAACAACACCTTCGCTGAAATTTTGAGCATTTGGTCAACGCGCCCTTGCCCTTTGCCTCAAAGCGCACAACTGTGCTTGAAAGGTGGGCAATGGGCGAATGGCGCGGGGGCTGCGATGGCACTTGATCTGGCGACGGTGAACCGGGTTCTGGCGGGGGTGGCCTGCCCCGGAGGCGGCGATCTGATGAGTCGCGACCTGGTGCGGGCACTGCAGGTCGAGGGCGGGACAGTGCGATTCGTGCTGGAAGCGGCCTCGGCCGAGGAGGCGCGGGCGCTGGCTCCGGTGCAGGCGGTGGCCGAAGCGGCCTTGCGCGCGGCGGGGGCTGGATCGGTGCAGATCGTGATGACGGCGCATGGCCCGGCCGCCAAAGCCGCGCCGCGCCCGCCTGCGGCGGCCGAGGGCCAGCCGCCCAGCCTGAAGATCGGCCAGCATCCGACCCCGCATCAGGGCGGGCCGCAGCCGATTGCAGGGATCGCCAATGTCATCGTCGTCGGCTCGGGCAAGGGGGGCGTGGGTAAATCGACCGTGTCGTCGAACCTTGCGGTGGCCTTGGCGCGGCAGGGCCGGCGGGTGGGGTTGCTGGACGCCGATATCTATGGCCCAAGCCAGCCGCGCATGATGGGGGTGAACAAGCGCCCCGCCTCGCCCGATGGCAAGCTGATCGAGCCGGTCCATGCCCATGGCGTCACCATGATGTCTTTGGGCTTGATGTTGAAAGAAGATGAGGCGGTGGTCTGGCGCGGCCCGATGATCATGGGCGCCTTGCAGCAGCTGTTGGGGCAGGTGCTGTGGGGTGAGTTGGATGTCTTGATCATCGACCTGCCGCCGGGGACGGGGGATATTCAGCTGACGCTGGGCCAGCGCACCAAGCTGGCGGGGGCAGTGGTGGTGTCGACCCCGCAGGATGTGGCGCTGCTGGATGCCAAGAAGGCGATCGACATGTTCCAAAAGCTCAAGACCCCGATCCTGGGGCTGATCGAGAACATGTCCACTTATGTCTGCCCCAATTGCGGCCATGAAGAGCATCTCTTTGGTCATGGCGGGGTGGCGGCTGAGGCGAAGCGGCTGGGCGTGCCGCTGTTGGGCGCGCTGCCGCTGGCGCTGGAGGTGCGGCTGGCGGGCGATGCCGGGCGGCCGGTGGCGGCGGGCGATGGCCCGGCGGCCGAGGCCTATGCCCAGATTGCCCGCGCGCTGGTGGCGCAGGGCGTGGCTTAAGCTGCGCGATGGGCGGGGGCCAAGGGGCGTTTTGGCCCGGCGTCCACCCTTTTTTGCCGCGAATCACCTGACGGGAAATCACGGGAAAACCCGGTAAACCTGGCCTTGCCGCCAGGGTTTTTGGCGTGATCCGAAAAAATGTTCCCTTAATGTTCCAATCGTTGCCGATGGCAATGAAAAAAAGTTGGGATTTTGTGGGAAGGGGTGACGGGATGGGTGCCTACTATATCTAGCGGTTCATTTTCTCGAGATGGCAATCTGTGGGTTAGCCTGAGGCGATTGCGCCACAAAATCCTGTTTTTCAGGGCCTACCTGCACAAGATATGCCCATCACTATCCAAAGTTTTCCATTGCATCCCATGAATTCCCATGGCATCCCTTGTGCATCGAAAGACGAAGCGGTCAACAAAACGCGAGGGGCGGCGCAAGACCCCGAACAAGGCGAAAAAAGACAGGCTCATACAGGCAACCGCCTTCGTCGATTGAGACAACGAGATCCGGCGCGCGAGCGAGCAGACATCTCCCCCAGGTGGCAAGCGCGTAGGACGCCCAGCGATGGGACAGTGGGCGGATCGGGTAGTGGCAGCAACCCGATCCGCCTTTTCTATTTCCGGGGCAGCCGATGCCCCAAGACGGAGCCGCAAGGCCGATGGCAAGTGAGGCGTTCAGAGGCGAGTTCTACCAGAAGGTAGATGCCAAGGCCCGGGTGTCGATCCCGGCGGCCTTCCGCCGTATTCTGGATGCCGAGGACCCGGTCAGCGAACAAAACCCCCGCGCACGCGTCTATATGGTCTATGGCGGCAAGAATCGCCGTTTCGTCGAATGCTATTCGCGCGCGGGCGCCGATGCGCTGGCCGCCAAGATCGAGGCGATGGAACTGGGCAGCCCCGAGCGTGACCGCGCCGAGCGCGATCTGATCAGCCGGTCCGTCATGGTCGAGGTGGAGCCCGATGGCCGCATCGTTCTGCCGCCCAAGGTGCGCGAGAAGATGGGCTTTCTGGGCGATGACCTGACAGGCGGCGGCGAGGCCGCCTTTGCCGGGTTCACCAACCGTTTCAAGCTGTATCGTCGCGAAGTCTATGAGGCGGAACTCGCCGAAGATGACGATGATGATGGTGTCGATCCGCTGGCCCTTGTGGGGCGTGCGACGCGGAGCGGGTAAGGCCATGACCCCCGGCGCAGCCCTGCCAGACGGCGCTTCCTCTTCCCCGACCACCCCAGACCGCGCGCCGCATGTGCCGGTGCTTCTGACCCCGCTTCTGGTGGCTGTGGCCCCGGTGAGCGGAACCTGGCTGGACGGCACCTTTGGCGCGGGCGGTTATACCAAGGGTCTTTTGGCCGCAGGGGCGGGCCGGGTGATCGGTGTGGACCGCGATCCGCTTGCCTTGCAGATGGCCGCGTCCTGGGCGGGCGATCATGGCGACCGGCTGCGGCTGGTGGCGGGCAATTTCTCGGAGCTCGACAGCTACAGCGATGAGCCGCTTGATGGCATCGTGCTGGATCTGGGCGTGTCGTCGATGCAGCTGGATCAGGCCGAACGCGGGTTTTCCTTTCAGAAGGATGGCCCGCTGGACATGCGGATGAGTCAGGAGGGCGCCTCGGCCGCCGATCTGGTCAACACCGCCGATGAGGCGGTGCTGACCGATATCCTTTATCATTACGGCGAGGAACATGCCTCGCGCCGGATTGCCCGCGCGATTGTCGCGGCGCGCAGCGTGGCACCGATCACCACCACTTTGCAGTTGGCCGAGATCGTGTCGAAATGCCTGCCGCGCCCGAAGCCGGGGCAAAGCCACCCGGCCACGCGCAGCTTTCAGGCAATCCGTATTGCGGTGAACACCGAGTTTTCCGAACTGGCTGAGGGGCTTATGGCGGCCGAGCGGGCCTTGAAGCCCGGTGGAAAGCTGGCGGTCGTGACCTTTCACAGCCTTGAGGACCGCATCGTCAAGCGCTTCTTGCAGCTTGCCTCGGGCCATGAGGCACAGTCCAACCGTTATGCCCCGGCGCGGGCCGATACCACGGCGCGCTTTACGCTGGTGACCCGCCGGGCGGTGGGGCCGGACGAGGCAGAGCTTGCCGCCAACCCGCGCGCCCGCAGCGCCAAGCTGCGTGTGGCCATTCGCACCGAGGCGCCCGCCAAGGCCGTCAACCCCGCCGATCTGGGGGTGCCGCAATTGTCTTTGCCGAAGAAAGGACGCCGCTGACATGCGCCCGTTTCTCTATGTTCTGTCGTTTCTTGCGGTGCTGGGCCTTGGGTTCTGGGCCTATCGCGAGAATTACGCCACGCAGGCCGCGCTGCGCGAGGTGGCCGATCTGCAGGACGAGATTGCCACGCTGCATGAATCGCTTGCCATCCAGCGCGCCGAATGGGCGCATCTGAACCGGCCCGAGCGGTTGCGCGATCTGGCGGTGTTGAACTTTGACCGGCTGGGCCTGATGCCGATGGAGCCGCACCAGTTTGGGCGCGGCACCGAGGTGGCCTATCCGCCGCCGCCCTCGCTGGCCGACAGCGTGTCCGATCTGGCCATCGAGGCCCCCGTTGATATCTCAGGCACGCTGGATGCCGACCCCGAGGTGCAAAGCCCATGATCCGCACACCGCTTCGCCCGCTTGCCCGCATCCTGCATGCCCGCGCCACCGGCGCGAGCCCCGATGCTATTGAACGCGAGAACCTGCGCCAGCGTAACGAGGCGCTGCGCGAGCGGGCGCGGGGCCGCGCGCAGCTGCGGCTTCTGTTCCTGTGCATTTGCTTTTTCTCGGCCTTCACGGTGGTCGGCGCGCGGATGGGGATGCTGGCGGCTTCCGAGCCGATGGAGCCGCGCAGCGCCGGTGCGGCCAATGCCATTACCGCAGGCCGGGCGGATATCGTGGACCGCAACGGCCGGGTTCTGGCCACGAACATGCTGACCCATGCGCTTTATGTGCAGACCAAGGACCTGATCGACCCCGCGCGCGTGGCGCGGGAACTGGCTGGCATTTTCCCCGAACTGGATGCCGCCACGCTTGAGCGTCGTTTCACCGACGGGCGCAGCTTTCTGTGGGTGCGCCGCGTGATGTCGCCCGAGCAGATGCAGGCGGTGCATGACATCGGCGATCCGGGGCTTTTGTTCGGTCCGCGCGAGATGCGGCTTTATCCCAATGGGCAACTGGCGGCGCATATTCTGGGCGGGGCGTCGTTCGGGGCCGAGGGGGTGGACAGTGCCGAGGTGATCGGCACGGCGGGGATCGAAAAGGCGATGGACGCGCGGCTGCGCGACCCGGCGCAGGCGGGCACGCCTTTGGAACTGTCGCTGGATCTGACGGCGCAGGCCACGGTTGAAGAGGTGCTGGAAACCGGGGTGATGCAATATGAGGCCAAGGGCGGCGCGGTGATCTTGATGGATGTGCGCACCGGCGAGATTGCGGCCATGGCCTCATACCCGTCGTTTGACCCCAATGACCGGCCGAACCCCTTGGCCGACCCCAAGGCCGAGCCGGGGGATTCGGGGCTATTCAACCGCGCGGTGCAGGGGGTTTATGAGTTGGGATCGACCTTCAAGATCTTTGCCGCTGCGCAGGCGATGGATCTGGGGCTGGTCACGCCGGACACCCCGGTGAACACCCAAAGCCTGAGCGTGGGCAAGAAGCGCTTTACCGAGTTTGACAACAAGAACTATGGCCCGACGAAAACCGTCTCCGAGGTGATGGAGGTGTCATCAAACATCGGCACCGGGCATCTGGCCTTGCAGATCGGGGCCGAGCGGCAGCAGGCCTTCTACAAGGCGCTGGGCCTTCTGGACCCTTCGCCGGTGGAACTGGTCGAGGCAACCGGCGCGCGCCCCCTTGTGCCGAAGCGTTGGCCCGATGTGGTGACGGTGACCGCGAGCTTTGGCCATGGGCTGTCTTCAAGCCCGCTCAATCTGGCGGCGGCCTATGCGACGCTGGCCAATGGTGGGGTGAAGGTCACGCCGACGCTGTTGCGCCAGAGCGAGCCGCAGCTGGGCCCGCGGGTGGTGTCCGAGCAGGCGGCGCTGGATTCGATCACCATGCTGCGCCGCGTGGTGACCAATGGCACCGCCTCGATGGCCAAGATGGATGCCTATGCCATCGGCGGCAAGACCGGCACCGCCGACAAGCCGAAGCGCGGGGGCGGCTATTACGAGGACAAGGTGATCACCACCTTTGCCGCCGTCTTTCCGATCGAGGCGCCGAAATATGTGCTGCTTGTCACGCTGGACGAGCCGATTGACCGCACCGGCCCCGAGGTGCGGCGCACCGCCGGCTGGACGGCCGTGCCGGTGGCGGCCGAAATCGTCCGGCGCAGCGCGCCGCTTTTGGGCCTGCGCCCGGCCATTGCACCCCCAGCCCTTGATGGGTTAACTGCCGTCAAACAATAGATCTGGGGATTTGGGCGCATGGCGGGCAAGCATCTTTCGGAACTGGGCCTGACCGCACGCGCTGGCCGGGATCCGGTGCTGTCCGGTCTGACGGTGGACAGTCGCGCGGTGCGGTCGGGGATGCTGTTTGCCGCCCTGCCGGGCGCGCGGATGCATGGGGCCGAGTTCATCGGCCCCGCCCTGCGGATGGGGGCTGCGGCCATTCTGACCGATGCGGCGGGGGCGAAGATGGCGGCCGAGGCGCTGGAAGGGGCCGAGGCGGCGGTGATCATCGCTGACGACCCGCGCGAGGCCTTGGCCTATGCGGCCGCGCTGTGGTTCGGCGCCCAGCCCGACACCATGGTCGCGGTGACCGGCACCAATGGCAAGACCTCGGTGGCGACCTTTGCCCGCCAGATCTGGATGGCCCTCGGCCATGCCGCGATCAACATCGGCACGACGGGGGTTGAAGGTGCGTGGGAGGCTCCGTCGAGCCACACCACCCCGGACCCGATCACGCTGCACGCCTTGTTGGCCGAGGGGGCGGCGGCGGGGGTGACCCATGCGGCGATGGAGGCCTCGTCCCATGGGCTGGATCAGCGGCGGATGGATGGGGTGCAGCTGCGCGCGGCAGGTTTTACCAACCTGACGCAGGACCATCTGGATTATCACCACACGATGGAGGCTTATGGCGCGGCCAAGGCGGAGCTGTTCTCCCGGCTTTTGCCCGAGGATGGCACGGCGGTGATCAACCTGAACGGCGCAGGCGGCGCGGCGATGGCCGATCTTTGTGCCGCGCGCGGGGTCGAGACGCTGACCATCGGGCGCGAGGAGGGGGCGGATCTGCGCATCCGGGGCCAGCGTTATGATGCGACGGGGCAGGATCTGCGCTTTGACTGGCAGGGCCAGCCGCATCAGGTGCATCTGAACCTTGTGGGCGGGTTTCAGGCCGAAAACGTGCTGGTGGCCGCTGGTCTGGTGATTGGCGCGGGCGCGGCACCGGGCGATGTGTTTCGGGCGCTGCCCCAGCTTTCGGGCGTGCGGGGCCGGATGCAACTGGCCGCGACGCGCAGGAACGGGGCGGCGGTCTATGTCGATTATGCCCATACCCATGATGCGATTGAAACCGCGCTGAAGGCGCTGCGGCCGCATGTGCTGGGCCGGATCGTCATTGTCTTTGGTGCAGGCGGCGACCGTGACGCGACCAAGCGCCCGCTGATGGGGGCGGCGGCGCGCGCCCATGCCGATGTTTTGTATGTGACCGATGACAACCCGCGTTCTGAAAATCCTGCGGCCATTCGCGCCGCGATTATGGCCGCTTGCCCCGAGGCCAATGAGGTGGGGGATCGCGCCGAGGCGATCTTGCGCGGGGTGGATGCCTTGGGGCCGGGGGATGCCTTGCTGATCGCGGGCAAGGGGCATGAGACGGGCCAGACCATTCAGGGGCAGGTCTATCCGTTTGACGATGTGGAACAGGCCAGCATTGCAGTGGCGGCCTTGGATGGGGTGATCTGATGCTGTGGACTTCTGACGAGGCGGTGGCCGCCACCGGGGGGCACAGCACGGGGGTTTGGGCCGCAGGGGGCGTGTCGATCGACACGCGGACCTTGCAGCCGGGCGATCTGTTTGTTGCGCTGAAGGATGTGCGCGATGGGCATGATTTTGTCGCAACGGCGCTGGAAAAGGGCGCGGCGGCGGCGCTGGTCAGCCGGGTGCCCGACGGGCTCTCCTCGGGCGCTTCGCTTCTCGTCGTGCCGGATGTGCTGAAGGCGCTGGAGGATCTGGGCCGGGCCGCGCGGGCGCGGGGGCGGGCGCGGGTGGTGGGGGTGACCGGATCGGTCGGCAAGACCTCGACCAAAGAGATGCTGCGGGTCGTCCTGGGTGGGCAAGGCCAGGTGCATGCCGCCGAGGCGAGTTACAACAACCATTGGGGCGTGCCGCTTACGCTGGCGCGGATGCCGCGCGAGGCGGATTTCGCGGTGATCGAGATCGGCATGAACCATCCGGGCGAGATTGCGCCCCTGTCGCGGATGGCGCGGCCGGATGTGGTGGTGATCACCACAGTGGCGCCCGCGCATCTGGAGGCTTTTGACAGCATAGAGGGCATTGCCCATGAAAAGGCGTCCATCATCGAAGGGCTGGAGCCGGGGGGCGTGGCCGTCTTGCCCGCCGACCTGCCGACCAGCCCGATCCTTGGCGCAAGGGCGCGCGGTGCCGGGGCGGGAATCGTGACCTTTGGCGCGGCCGAGGGGGCGGATTACCGGCTGAATTCGGCCCAGATCGGCGATGACAATACGGTGGTGCGCGCCCTGCGGCGGGGCCAGCCGGTGCTTTACAAGGTGATGTCGCCGGGGCGGCATTTCGCGATGAACGGGCTGGCGGTGCTGGCGGTGGCCGATGCCCTGGGCCTTGATCCGGTGATTGCGGCGACCGATCTGGGCCGCTGGCAGCCCCCAGCCGGGCGCGGGGTGCGCGAGCGCATCGTGCTGGATCTGGTCGAGGAAACCGCGTTCGAGCTGATCGACGATGCCTTCAACGCCAATCCCGCCTCGATGGCGGCGAGCCTTGAGGTGCTGATCAACGCCCGTCCGCGCGACGGGATCGGCAGCAAGGCCAAGGGCCGCCGGATTGCCATTCTGGGCGACATGCTGGAGTTGGGGCCTGAGGAGGCCGCGTTGCATGCCGCCATTGCCCAGACGCCGGGTTTGCAGGCGGTGGACATCATCCACTGCGTCGGCCCGCGCATGAGGGCGCTGCACGCCGCCCTGCCGCGCGGCCAGCGCGGCGACTGGGTGGAAAGCGCCGCAGCGCTGTTGCCCCGCGCGCGTCAGTTGATTGATGCGGGCGATATCATTCTGGTCAAGGGGTCCAAGGGGATCAAGGTGTCGCTGATGGTTGACGCCTTGCGCAAATTGGGGCAACCAGCCGCCGCCGCACAGGGAGACGTATGATGTTGTATTGGCTGACCGAGTTTTCCGA
>Ga0194133_10005468_pt1 | contig 16161 bp, 13 predicted proteins | sample TA2KigOf40mmetaG_FD_155448 | JGI IMG/M metagenome (GOLD analysis project Ga0194133, IMG submission 155448) | Freshwater microbial communities from Lake Tanganyika, Tanzania - TA2015055 Kigoma Offshore 40m | ecosystem: Environmental > Aquatic > Freshwater > Lake | place: Tanzania: Lake...
TCTTGTCTCGTTCGTTCCATCTTTATCTAATCAAACAAACATGTTGTCTCCTTTCATTCCGGTATCATAATCATCATGATTGCATTGAAACCGTTCGTAATACTATAAACCATTCATTTTTTTTTTATGCATTCAATTTTTGTATTTCGATCCATAGATTGAAATGATTAACGATGGAATTCCAATCAAAAATCCTTGAGAGGAAATGTTGGTTTGCTGTAGAATGACGTATTCCATGTCAGGATCTATAAAAGGAATACGAGCTATACATTTTAGTCCAACGTCTTCCCATTTGAATTCAGAGGGTATCGAGGAACCATATAGATGCAAACATCCGTTGGGTCGAAGCAAAGCCTCTATGGTCGTAACTTTTTCGATCGTATAAAATTGAAGAGAGGACAATGAAATTTGAATCACATCCAAACGTTGGGGTGGAATACAACAACGTCCTTTCCGAAATAAATCCAATTCGAGAAATGGAATATGTGGATACGTAAGGGACGCGTCGTAAAGATTCATGGACACCGTATCCAGTCCCACTATATGGATAGGAGATCTATCATACATCTTATGCAATATTTGATGTAAAAAATGACTGGATTGTCCTTTTCCACATCGAATATCAATAGAATGAATGGATCGAGTCCTATCTATTTTTGGTATATCTTGGTACGTAAACGGAAATAAAAATGTTTTCGACGAATCATCCTTCATGATCAGAGATTTAGATTTCCATCCATGACTTTCGTAGAATAAACATAACCATGTTACGAATAAGAAAAATAATAAGGATTGATTCATAAATAATCACCTATTCAAAATCATGGTTGATTATCAATTTTTTTATTGGTGGATGATTATCTTTACCATGATTAAATAAAAAAGAAAGACATGAAACTCCATTTTCAATTATTGGACTACACAAGTCAAGAATTGTCGACTCTCATGGAGGTTCGACAAACCAATTATCAATTCAACAAATTTGGATTTGCCATTTATCCGAAAGAAACGACTCCCTCCTCGGAATTACCGGACAAGATCATTTTAAAAATTCAGGGATTGGTTCAAGAAAAGTGGACACATAACGATTGGCGAGAGACTGACTTTTATGTACGGGTATCCAATTCGATGATGATCAAAAAAATATCGTTTCAAGATATGGTGGAAATCTTTGATAAATCAACGATCCTATATCATGAATCCTTGGACTCTTTTCAATGGGTATTGAACATTCCTTCTTCTTTGAAATTAGTATATGGCATATGTCATTTACATAAACCAGACATACGACCAATCAAAATATGTGTCGTTGGAATGAAACATTCAGGGTCAACGTTATTATATAATATATTGAGAACGTATATGAAACGAACGTATAAAAAATGGCTCGAGAACAATTCTATGGAAGATTATGAACAATACGATGTAATTCTTTGGAAATCGCACACGGTGCCTCGTATGATACAAATGGATCGATCTTGGAAAATCATCACCACTTATCGGGATGTTCGAGATATAGCGATTAGCGGATTTTTACGATTTCATTATCAACAATCCATCAATGAGAAAATGGATTTACCCAAGACGATTGAACAATATGGATTGAATTTATTTATCGAATCGATGCATGAAAATATATTATTGTTTTATAAAAGTCTGCGTTATCAACCCATCGTCTATCAATATGAATCGTTTGTCCAAAACAAAACGGAACAATTGAAAGACATTTTGGATCAACTTGGTTTTGAGGATCAAGTCAGCGAGTCAGTACTCGGAGAGATTATCCAAGAGGCGGAAACGATCCGAGAGGATGAATCGTTAGCTAAAAATTTATTTGATTATTCTGAACAAAAAAAGTCAAATCTTTCGATTGAATTATTGACCAAAGATCACAACACCTCAGGAGGTCTCACCAAAAAATATGAAACCTTTTTTACACCATTCCAAAATCAAATCTTCCAAGAAGATCCGGTCGTGAAAGACTTTTTAGAAACCTATCATTATATTGATTTAAACAAAAATTAATAATAATGAAAATTAAATGGAAGAATTAAAAAAATATTTTTTATTAATATGTACTCCCTGTTTTGCGAATTCATTAAATGCTGGATATTTTCATAGTGTATTGCAATTAAAAGAAGCATTAATCATTCATGGAGTGAGACATGAGATTGCGACCACGGGAAATGAAAGTTTGATTACACGAGCGCGAAATTATTTCGTCTCGATTTTTTTAGCCAAAACGGATTATACCCATCTCTTATTTATCGATAGTGATATCACGTTTCATCCAGATTCCGTCATTCGGATGTTGCTTTCTAAAAAAGACGTGGTCGGAGGCGCCTATCCGAAAAAGTCCATTCAATGGGAAAATATTTGTCAGATTGTTCGAGAGAATCCAGACATTACCCCTGAACAGTTAGAAAAACGCAGTCATGATTATGCCATCAATGTGATTGCGTATAACGATCCAGAGAAACCGTCCACCATAACGCTTCAAATCGAAAACGGTTATATGAAAGTGGCATATATAGCGACGGGATTTATGTTATTGACCCGAACCGTGATCGAGTCCATGATCCAACAGTTTCCTGATTTAAAATATGTGAATGATGTCCCTGGATACAATTTAGGTCACAATCATGATCAATTTTATAGTGTGTTTGATTGTATTATCGATCCGAAAAGTCGTCGTTATTTATCGGAGGATTATGCTTTCTGTAATCGATGGATCAAAATGGGAGGGGACATTTGGTTAGATGTTAGTTGTGCGTTATCTCATGCGGGAACCTATGATTTTAAAGGAGGCATCATCGAAAAATTCCGTAATCAAGCACAACCCGTGAATTTATAATTAGAATGAAGATTCAAAAATATTTATATACAATAAATAGAATCACCGAGTTTTTTTGTATTTTTTTTCATGGAATATTGCTGTATTTGCAAAGATGAAATGATCATTTCAGTCCAAATCACCTGTATGCCGTGTTATCATGATCATCAAATGAATTGTAATTCAATGACCCGTATTTGTTTATGGTGTGTCATTCATTATTTACAATTGTATTTATCTCCCTCTGAACGGGATTTTTCCAAAAAATGTCTGTATTGTTCTCATCGAGTCCGATTATCGACTCTGACGATTCAAAATAGTTTTCGGATCGATTTTACGATGATACGACATCAGAGTCGATTTAATCCGGTTTGGGAATGTCCATTTTGTTATCAATACAGAGCAGTTCCCTTGGAGCTGATACGACATATCATGGATGAATGTAATGATTATTATTTTGAATGTCCTTGTGGAAATACCATCATTCGTCACCAAATCATGGAGCATCGTCTGGAGTGCAAATTGTTTGAAAAATGTGGACTCTGTGTAGAGTATATCCAAAAAAGTAAACGCGTTCAACACATGAAAACGATACATAACTCCATTCAGTGTCAAGGTTGTCAACATTTTATCGATTTTAATATCATGACGGATCATATGCGGTATCGATGTCCTTATCGTGAAATCCAATGCATCCTCTGTCAAGAATCCATGAAAGAAATGTGTATGGAACGACATTTAGAAACCCATCGTCAAGAGTTGGAAGAAAAATTAGTGCGCCTTCATCAAGAACAACAGGAATGTCAACGGCAACTTCAAGACATTTTACAAAATTTGATGTTCTATACACGTCGACTTCTGATTACCAATTCTTGAGATTAAAGAGTCAGAGAGTCAAATCCAAATCGTTCATACCAATGATCCCCGTAACAGGCTTGCACTAATGTTTTTTCCTCTGTACTTAGATAGTGAGGATGAAGTCCTGACTTGAGACTTTCGACGACATATGCGAGGGCTTCTTCTAGATCGATGGATTGAGGAAAAGGGTGTCCCGTCTCCACATCGAACGACGAATAGAATTGATCCCCAAATTTTTGGTATCGTTGTTTTTCCTCTTCCGAGAGTTTATCTAAAAACGTGTGTTTCATTTGATTGAAATATTCATTGGCCATATTGTTCGTTTTCATTTGTTTATTTTTATGGTGAAAGAATTTTGTTTAAGTCGTTTCTGTTTCACATGATCAGTTTAAGAAAACAAAGATAAAGGATTAAAATGTCACAATCACGTGATTGGGATCAGTTAACTGTACTTGAATTAGAGAGATGTTATGATCGTTTGGTATCCTCCGTGACGGAGGAGTTGCCCTCTTTTACGAAAAAAAAAGAATGGTTAGACAACATACGTTCTCTTCCGAATTGTCCTCCCCATCCGCCCGTGACCTTATCTTACTTATACACTTTACCGAAACATCGTTTACAACTGTATTGTCAGTCCTATGATGTGAATCTCGAACACTGGACACGATATCATATGATCATGTTTTTATTGAACCGATTCGGATTGGATTATCAAGAATTGCAATGGTGGAAAATGTCTAAACAAGAATTATCCGAGTATATGAGTGAACACGAACAAGTGGATCCATTTTTATTTTCCACGAAATCGTTCATGATTCACTATTTATGGAAACACCATCGATTTCATGATCATTTCCTCTCAACCGAAATAGAACGATCTTCAGAACAGTTAGAAACGGATATTCTTCGATGGATGTTCCCGATCTAAAAAAAAATAAAATGAAACAGAAAAGAAATGAATGAATGTTGTTTTCTTTTTATGGTGGATGTGTCAAAATAGACCTAGACCAATTTTGGTGATCCCTGGGTTAGGAGGATCGATCCTCTATGAATCTTCCAAACAGAATATCATATGGCCACCTCAACTCTCTCATGTCTTGAATCCTTGTGTGAAAAAAGATTTGAATCGTTCACTGAAAGTGTCCTATCATCATTCCAGTCGTCAATTTTATTTACCCGTTCCCACCTCGACCTATGCAGTAGGAGAAACGGATGGATTAAAATTGGTCAATCGAATGACGGGATTTCTGATCCAAAATACATTTTACAACGCGTTAATTCATACATTGCAATCCAAATTTGGTCGAGATTGTATTCATGGTGTGCCCTATGATTTTCGATTGGTCGGAAATCCATTTTATTTGGAAACGATTTATCAAAACATGTCTCGTTTGATCGAAACCCAAGTCGACCTCAGACAACAACCTTGTATTATCATTGCTCATAGTTTAGGCGGTATGTTGGCTCACGATTATTTAGTCCATCATTGTTCGTATGAATGGAAACAAAAGTATATCCGTCAATTTATTTCAATCAATGCTCCGTTCGGAGGATGTCCCCATGCCATTCATGCGATTCAACATCGACATAAGAAATTTCCGTATACTCAAGTGGATCTAAATCTTGATTTTATGCGATATATTAGTGGTTTACTATGGTGTATGCCGAATCGTCATCTTTTTTCCAATCAAATGATCAATCAAGATGTATTTCATCATCCATTTTATATTCATCAATTAAGAGAGATTTTAACGTTCATGGATACGGAAGAAACCTTTTCTCTATATCATCGACATTTTGATTCGAAACTTCGAGACATGGCCATCTCTCCCAATGTGTCCACTCATGTCATCTATTCTCATGGATATCCCACCATCGATTGTCTTCGACCCCATGAATCCCATATTTATGGGGAGGGAGATGGTACAGTTCCTTTATATAGTTTAGAAGTGCCTCGACGATGGAATCATACGAAACTGACCAAATTGGTCGGAGAACATACGAAACTCTTGAATTCTCCTGAGTTATTATCAATTATTTCTGAAAATAATGATTAATTTGTACAATTTTTTTTATCTAGATAAAAAAAATATGTGTGATTTTTTCTATCTATCGGATATCCAAAGTGTTTTACGACGAATCCTTCAAACTATTCAAACGTTAGTTGTCCAAGTCAATCAATTGTACAAGAGCGTGTTTTATACCGGTTTTCAATGTGTGGATCCAACCGCTACCATCACCATCGGTCCTTCTTTATCATTAACCGAAAATTCGATTAAATGCACCAACCATTTACAAATGGAGTCGAAACGGACTATCTTTATGGGAGATCAACAATGGAATGGTGTCGTATTGACCAGAGACGGTAAGATCATGATCGATCCCAAAAACAAACGAAGTATTTTCAATTCCTATAAAACGTCCGAAAGTGAATCGCATGGACAGTTTTCAACAGAAGGAAATACCACTGAATTATCGTTTCAAAGTCCTGATAATTTAATATCCACCAAAGGAAATACATTTTCCCGTTTGGTTCAAGTCGGATGCACATGTTCGGAATCCATTGAAGCGGATTCCATTGTCAAACAAAAGGTCAGTAATACACATCAAAAATATGTATCTCATTCGACCTATGATTCTCAATTCGTCGCGGATCAACATTACTCGATCGTCAAGTCGGTACCCAATAATTTTTCCGATGAAATTCGGGTCAGTAACAACACGAATGTGTCTGGCACTCGTGTCAAGGCCACGGACAAGATCAAGAATAAGACCTCAGAGATCGATTCTGATTATACCTCGTATTCATTGTCTGCGGCAACGATAACGACTGAAGATGGTACGTCCTTGGATGTCTTGGTCTACACAAAAATTTATCCCCAAGGTGGATGAACAAATTCTGAAAATGTAAAAAAAAAAAATATATGATCTTTAATAGAGTAATAGGCGTTTGTCATGATTTCTTCATCATCCATTTCACAATATTGTAGCACTTCTACCATTTATGCATTAGAAACGGATAATATGACTACCACCAATTCAAAGGTTGATTATTTTATGATACAAATTACAGAATCTACGTCTAATTATCGTATGTGGACATTTACAGCCCTCATTTTTCCTCAGAATTCACAAACAAAATTTAGAGTCACTCTCCAATTCAATCCGGTATGCAAAATACCATCGAAAGAATCGATCGAATTAAATCAAGTAAGGATGAACGGGTATCTATCAGGTATTATAAATTATAATAATCAATCGATCGCTTTATCCGGACTTCCCAATCCTTACGTGAATTGTAAATGGGATCATGAAAACACGACGTTGACCTTTGATTTTCATTTACCGGAATATTCAGAATCTGTCTATTTGATGGCGACAATGAAAGATTGTTCATGTTTCTCTTCCTCTTGTGTTTTATGTTGTAGTTGTTGTTGTTTTGGGTTTACATCATGAGAATTGTCTTTGCGATTCGTCGTACATCGTCGTTCATAATGAGCTAGTTCGTTACACTTTGATATTGTATTCATTTCTTTCAATACTATATTCTCCAATTCAAATCTTTAAATCATTATTGATTAAAAACGAACTTTTTTGATCGATCGAATCGATCTATTGTTCAAACAGAAACAAAAACGTTAATTTCATTGTAACTTGTTCCGTCGCTATAGTCATTAGTAAAGAGAAAAGGGCGATGTTTATTTATTTTTATGATTTTGAGAGGTTTCACCAGATTTTCTTTTGTTTGTTGAGTACGTCTATGATCATCATGGACAGTTTTCAACAGAAAGAAATACCACTGAATTATCTATCACGGCCAAGTCCAAACAAATAATTCAATATCCAATCCATGAAAGGAAATACATGTTTTAGTTTGGTTCAGAGAATCCATAGATTTGAAATCCTAATATTGTCGTTTTTTTTTTACAACAAACGGACATGGTATACAAGTGAAAAAAAAAAACAAAAACGCTGTCCGTAAAATTCTTTTCGGTGTCCATTTTAGAAAAGTAAAATCGTTTCTTTTTTTTTACAATGAAGAAAATGCCATATTCAACATTTTTTCAATTTGGAAAAGAATTAAATGCGGCGGAAAAAAATCCGACCAATAGTGCGAATCCTTTAACCTATTGCTTATTACCGACACTAAACAGTCAATTTTTTCATGGATCGACAAGTGCGGGTCAATTATATTCCAATAGTAATACGGCGTGTAGCAATTTTATGGCAGAACGATGTCAAAATCAATGGGATGCTTATTGTGACGCCTTTGTGGAATTGAACCAAGACACTTATTGGCCCAATTTAGGGGTGATGGATCAACTGGCGTTTGATAACGCCAAATTATTTTGGAATCTAAAGACGACGGTCGGTGACGATCTCATTCGGAATGTCATGTACCATCGCTATATTTGTCCACAACATCAATATTCGACCAGAGAACCTTTCGACCCCAATGTCGCCAATTCTCCCATGATTCAAGTGTATGATAATTATGTTCCTTATTATTCCAAGGTGATCGGACTCCACGATGTTCAACAGATCCAGACAGATCCCTATATCCCCAAGATGATCCAACATGCCAAACTGTGTACAGATGTGTTGGGACGTATCTTTTTAGGATATATTCGAAAAGAACAGGATCTTCGATTAGAAGGCACTGTATTGGAACAATTTTTCCGTGATCACTGGCAAGTGTGGAATCAATATGTGTCTCAAGCCATTCAATTGGTGCCGTCCTTTCAAATCGAAAACCAACCTCCTTATTTTTCCAACTAGATAGATATGAATTAGCATAATCGTTGATGGATGGAATTCCTTTTTTTTTCTTTCAATGTCCATTGGGGAGAACATTCTTGAATCCATTCTTGAATCATGGACATGGAAAGAGGGGGCAACAACGTTTCTGAATAGATAAATTTTCCACCCGATAAAGCATCCAGTAGAATCGTGTTTTCAGGAGGATAAAACTGAGGGTGCGATACTATTTTCGTCTGAAGATTCAGAGGCAAGAGAAAACGACCCGTTTGCGGTAAAATATACAGTAATTGTTCAAAGGGTTGGAACGGTCGACTCGTATCCTTGACAAAGGATTGGTAAATCAACGATTGCCATGAACGATAATGAATCCGTAAGACATGCACGACATCACTTGGCAATGGTGCTATACGAAAACGATAATACCAAGAATAAGAAGGACATTGTTTCGTATAATATAACCAAGTAAAGACAATCGATTCCACATAATTCAAGACCACCTCTTCTTGAAAAGAACTGGTCCAAGGAGATTCCGTAAAAAAATGGGAGTGAAATTGATCTCTCCAATCCGGATGATCGATGGAAATGCATTTCCATAGATGACCGTATTGAGAAAATAAAGGATGATCTGGATGAAAAAACGATAAATGTTGAAGACGAGACATGTGAATATCAGATGCTGTCATGGAACGTTCCTGCAACTCTCGATGTCGATCCACGAGTCCAAGTGAATCTCGTCGATAACGTTTCCATTCTCGTTTCATATCCTCCGATTCCGTTTTTTCCAAACACTCAAACAACGCCAACAAGGCATCCAGATTCAAAAGCTGACTCTCTCGATCGATCAAATGAAATCCAGAATCGTGTTCGATCAATGATTGGTATATTCGTAATAAACGATCCAATCCGCGAGACCGTATTTTTAAATAAGGTAAGGATGGAACAAAATCGTTGCCCGCCAACATTAATAACAGATTATAGTCAAGAATCGATATGGTAGAGGATAAATGGGATTGGATTTTGTCCATGGAACAATATAGATAAGGTGTCTGATAGATGGATTCTACGGGCGAATTCAAATCAGGAACTCGCATGATCCAAATATTGGATTTATGGGTCAATAAACTGAGAGTCAATAAATCTCCGTCTGGACTGTAAATGACAATGGAAGAGGATTCGTTCTCATATCGTAATGCTCGGATTTTGGATAAAAATTTATGTTCTCCTTCGCCCGCGATCGAAGATAAATTCAAGACAAGTTTCACGCCATTCGAGTGTTGTCTTTTATAGTTTCGTAATTCCATATCTAACTGAGAGAGAAAACGAGTGCCCGGACTGATATGATGACTGGGTATCCAAGAGGACTCCTTTTCGGAATAATGATGTAAGAGAATGCTTTTATATCGTCGAGAACGTTGTTGGATCATTTTGGCCATGGGAGCGACTCCGTCCATACTGACATAAATTTCTTTGGATGGATGAATATGGGAGTGGATCATATCATGTAATTGTTGGATGGCGTGGGAAATGATCTGACTTTCAAAGTCTTTTTGGTTGGAGGAGGAAATGTCTTTTACTTTTTGAAAGGACAGATAGAGAATGGAATTAAAATCGAGAAAAAAATAATCGACGTTCAGAGGGAATAAATTGGTTTGAATGATATCCGAATAATTCTCCAACATGGAACGAAAATAAGATGGAATGCCCATTGTGTCGTTTGTACTTTAACTAGAATAGACAATAGTTCTTAATAGATATTGTCAAGACGGATTCTTTTTTCATTGGAATCGGACTGTCCGACATGAATTTTATGATAATAATGTTGAATCACCATAATGACAAATAGATCGATATTCCAACCCGTGTTTTGATCGGTGCGGACGACAAAGAGATCAGGATGTTGGTAACTTATGTGGAACTGATCAGGATACAATACTCGACATTTGTCTAACCGTTTCTTTTCCAAGTCAATAAATTTTTCTCGAACGGATTTCATTTTATAGGTATTTTCAATCGAGTCGATATCGATGATTTCATTGGAGGGAGCTAATTCCGGACACGTCATGAAAATACAATCATAGTCCTTGTACTGAGCCTCCTGATAATTTTGATAATAGATTTGTTTCTCTAAAAACATTTTGCCGTAATCTTGGAGTCGATGATTTGAATAATAACCGGGATAGGATCGAAACACAAAGTCTTCATTCGTGGCGATGATTTTAATTCGAAAATCAAACGGAAGCAAATGATTCGAGGTAAACGACAAGACTTTGGTATATTCAGGGACGAAAGGTACGATAGCATTTGGTCCTGTGATTCCCAAGTCATGGGAAGGAATCCGATGATTTTCGATGGATTGAATCATTGAATCTAAAAAATGTTTCATAGGGGGCAAATGGGGTGCTGAGAAAATAATACCATTATGAATATGTTCCGGATTCAGGTCGATACAATAGATACTGGAAAGCGAAGAATAATGATTGAAAAATTGTCGTAATGGAAATCGCAGAACGTGTTTATGATCGAAATAACAGCCTCCCCATTGATAGAGAATGCATATACGAAAAAAATCGGCTTTGTACGCATTGGGTATTAACATATCATAGCATTTCAAGACTCGTGGTTCATAATATTCGGATATCCAATTTCTTGCGGATTCATCTGTAAAATAATAGTATTCATATTCCGGATTCAATTGAGTGATGGACAAATGAGCGGATTCATGGAATGGACTTTGGAATTCCTGATATCGATGGGTTTGATAAATTTTCAATGGAATAGTAGGGACTGTCATGGAGGTGATATAAGGTATCATTTCGATCGTATTGGTCGCATAGGTCAATTTCATTTCTTGACGAAAACTCGATCCAATGGTAATATCTTCCCAACTCGATTCATTGATATGATACAATCTTAATCTCAATTGTTGACCCCATCCACATTGGGCATCGATTCTTTTTATATAGATGGTAAGGGAATGTCTCGAATGATAATCCGTCCACACCATGAATGAATCCGCAAAGGAATGTTTATGAATTTTAATTTTATTCAATACAGGCGTGATCAAGTGATCGTAGGCAATGATTTTTGTCTTTTTGGGGTGAAATTGGAGTACTTTTTCTTGTTTCGAAGATGGTCCTATTGGAATCGCCTCCCACTCATCATGGTTACTGACATTATATAATTTAATGATCATGGAATGATCCCAGCCTTTGTTTTCATCCAGTTTTCGCACATGAACTTGAATGGCATTCTCATTCCAATAAGTTGCCCAAATTAAAAAGGAATCACGATAGGAATGTTCCTGAATTTCAATCTTATTCAACAGGGGAAGTCGGATTTGGCTCGGTAAATAATGAGGAATTTTCATAAATCTCTAATTCATAACAATTTAATAATTTTTTTTTGAATGAGATGCTCGTTTGACCGTCGTTTCAGAAAAATAATCATAGATGGAAGAGGTTTTTTCTTTTTTTTTCTTTTCAAGGACTGGAATCGACAGATGATTACGATCTCGATCTTTGGGAAAGGACAGACGCGGTTGAAATAATGTCATGAGTTGTCGTAAACATTTTTTTTTATTCCAATGATAATCATAGATGCGATCCACAAAGGGAAATGTCAACTTTAAAGAAACTTGTAATAATTGATCCATGGGAATGGCCAATAATTTCAAGTAATAAAATCGATCGATTCGTAATAGAAAACAATATCGAAAAAAATAATCAGGATCCTCCATTTTATCACATAATTTGGCATGTGGATCCACATGTTCAATAATGACATATTCGATTCGACTCCCTGCTTCGATAGGCTGTCCTCGTAGACGACATTTTTGAGCCAACTGAACATGTCCTGGTTTCGAACGATCCATGTATTTCTCTACCCATGGTTGAAAGGATTGGAGACTCATTGGTAATGTAGAAGAGAGATCCTTTTCGAGCCAATGATTGATCTGAATCAATTGTTCTGAGGTGGGACAGAGAGAACGATCTTGAATATGTAACGATTGCAAACGAAGTTTCCATTTCGCAATGTCTGTCGGCAACGGTTTGACTTTATAGTCTTTGTTGACTATTTTCGAAACGACGAATTGATTTTTTTTGGAGCGAAAATCAGGATGCCAAGAAAATAGATCGAGGATTCGTTGGTTGATCCAGTCCAAGATCCTCGACACCGAGTTGGATTCCATAATTTGGAACACAACCTTTTCATAAAAATCTCGGATCCAAAGACAATTATCTCGACGAGCCAGTAAAACGCCTCGAATGGTCAATTCTTTATCTCGTTCTCCCCGTTGATCACATGTAAATGCCATATATCGTTTTTTGGTCAAAATCAGAAATTTTTGGTAGATTTTTTCTTCAAACACCAGTTTCATCGGACTCGGAAATAATCGTAAAAATTCCTTCTCGATCGATTTGGCACGTGTCCATACATCATTCGGCGTAATCATGTTTGGAAAATGACAATATATACTATCTGTATTTTTGACAATCACATTTCCAACACCTGCATGAAACGTTCCATCCGTTGTCTCGATATCATACACATATCGACCCTTTTCCAATGCTGAAATGGTTTGAACGCCAAGAACGAGTCCAGAGGAGCGTATGGTATCTGGGTGTAGAATCCACTCAAATTCTTGTTGATCATTCACTTGGCATTGCATATGAGGAAATCGTTGTAGAAACAAAAGATATATAAATTGTAACAGAATCTTGGAATCTTCCCACTCCTTTTTTTTCCAACGAATTCTTTTCGTCTTTTGAAAATCCATGGATTGAATCATCGTTTCCACGTGATCAGGACATAATAATTGATGATTTTCCAAGTCATGTCTATCGATCGTCTTACATTCATGATCCCATCTCAATTCTTGTGGCTTACTTAATTGGCCATTCGACAACACCAATGAATGATCTTCTGTCACATCCACAAATCCAGTCGTGGTCCACACTCGATAGATCGTTTTGTGTGTCCAATGACGAATGACTCGTTTGACCGTTGACCATCCCGATTTTGATAATATTTGATAATTCCTTGATTCAATATCAATCCGATCTTTTCTTGTGTGGGAAAAAAGATCAACCCACTCTTTTTCTGTTTCGAATGAATGAAAATACTGATACCAATCCTCGATCGATCGAATCTCACAACGTTGTTTCGAATTCAAAAGTAACAAAGGTGTATCACCCGTCACGGAATCTCCATAAATGAGTTGACCTCGATGTTCCGTTTGCACATAATGAGCCGCTTTTTGGATGTTCGATCGACCCATCGCTGTCACTGACATGGCACCCTCCTGAAAAGGTAAGTACCCTTTTTGAAATCCCATAATGCCATACGCACTGTTGGCCGATAATTTATAAGCCAATTGCTGTTTGTCATAAATAATTCGACGTTTATCGTCTTTCGAACATTGTTTCAACTGATCTTTAATCTTTTGACGTTGATCCAATAAATGAATCAATAAACGAGGTATCACCCCTTTTGGCTCCTTTCGAAAAAAATATCGATAATGTTGACACACCGTCTGTTTTTTCTTATCCTTGACGCTCGATTCATCATGTTCACATTGAATATGATCTTCCCATTCCACCCGATGATAATCTTCGACATTCTTGATTTTCGATTCATCTCGAATAAACGTCGAATAATCAATATTATAAGCAATAATAGTGGTCGGATAGAGTGAACTGAAATCAAACGGAATCACCCAATCATACACTCCCGCATTCGGTGGAAATACATACGCTCCCTTATACGTGGATGTATCCTCTTTCTTTAAATGACTTTCGACAATTCGGTTATCTTGGTAACATTGAGCAAAAATTTGGGAGTACACTTTAATTTGTTGACCTTTGGTGAATAAATCCATGATCGGAACATGACAAATTTTGGCCATTTCAGAAAGACCGATCCATAAATTGAGCATATTAAATAATTTCAAGACCAGTCTTGAATCTTGAAGACAATACTTTCCACATCGTTCCAAGTTTCGTTGACCTTCTTCGCTAGGATTCAACACTCCCGTTTCATACGCCTGAAATATATCCGAGGCGGTTAATGGATCCTTGGTTTCTCCCAGAAAATACGTGGATACCGTTTTCAATTTATAGTTGGAAAATTTATAGTCTCGTCGAATCACAGGTAATAAATCGATCCATATCCGTCCCTCCGTATCCAAAAAATGGAATTCTTGGTAGGAATAAGCCGATGAAGACCATGAAATGTTCTTTTCCACACTATGTTTCCACAACGGAAACCCCATTCGATTCCATTCCTCAAAGATTCGATAATAACGACTTCGTTCTATCAGATACGGAATATCAAAACCAAATATATTGTATCCGATACATACATGCACTTCATGATATCGAAGTAATTCCACAAATCGTTGTAATAACTCCTTTTCAGAATCGAACCATTCATAATGAATGGTCTTGGATGGATTTCGAGGCAATTTCCCTAAACTCAATAAATACTCCACCGTCGTGTTTTCTTTTTGAAAACAACAACTTATCTGAAAAATACAATCCGTGTCTATTTTAGCATCAGGCATTCTCATCCTATTGGAAGAATAGACCTCCAAATCAAAGGATAATATACAAGGCGAAGGAATCCCTTTTTGGATGGATTCCGACTCTGATAAACATTTGACATCCTCATAATGTACTTCCCATTCATGTTCGAGGGACGTGAGTTTTCGTTCGGATTTGACGGGAGAGGGGTGAAAGGCTATCCATCCTGCGGACGGCAATTGTTTCGAGACCAACAATTGTAATAAGGGACTCACGTCCTGTTCATGACAAATGATTCGAAACATGTGTCCTTGAACACGAATCACTTGTTGATGCAATTGATACACCAAAGAACGACGTTCATGTTGACTGATACATCGTAGTTTGAAAAAAGGAAATTCTTTTTCCTCCTGCCAATCATATAATTTTTTTCGGTAACTTAGATAAAACGTTTTCTGAGATAAACGTTTCGCTTTTGCAATAATTTGTTGACGAATACTGGTTTTCAACGACGTCCAATCCATAAAATGAGAACTTTGAATCTCCAAATAAATCCACGGCTGAAATCGATCAATATGCAACAAATACGTATCTTGACTGTTTTCCGATAGTAAATACGCTCGTAAACTGATTTCTTTCTCTCCCTTGGCATTAATTTCATCTTCGACAAACCATGAATACACGTAACCTATCATTTCTTTCATTTCAAATGGTGAATCGTTAGAAATAGATCTTTCACTACTTAGATCATTTTATTTTGTCTATAAAAAATAGAAATTCCAATCACTTTTCAGACACATTGATTATCATTAAATTCGTTGATAATATCATTTTCCAAAAATATTCAATTTCGAAATCAAATTATAAAACGGAATTATTTGTGTTTACATTCATTCTAGTTGCGTCGAATCAAAATGAGTCAATGTCCATCATATAGACAGACATTCGAATTACCATTTCCAAAGGATTGGAATATCCATGATGCGGAGTCGCTATTCGGAGAATGGATTTCGAAATATAAGTATAAGTAGTCTCTCTATAAACAATAAAAATTTATCATTACTAATTGTTTTGTTTTTATGATTATTGAAAAGGTTTGTAAATTCCTTGTATCCATTCTTCTAAAAAATTCAACAGTTGAGAAGGTTCAATCACAATATTGTTAGCATCCGTTGGGTTCGCATAGTT
>Ga0194133_10005472_pt1 | contig 16157 bp, 11 predicted proteins | sample TA2KigOf40mmetaG_FD_155448 | JGI IMG/M metagenome (GOLD analysis project Ga0194133, IMG submission 155448) | Freshwater microbial communities from Lake Tanganyika, Tanzania - TA2015055 Kigoma Offshore 40m | ecosystem: Environmental > Aquatic > Freshwater > Lake | place: Tanzania: Lake...
TGTGATCGTCGTCGCCCTGGAAAATAAGAAACTTTTGAAAGAAAGGGTTGGGAGAGAACGTTTGCAACGTGATATGGAGCTGGCGGTTGAGGTTCAAGGGATGCTTATCCCAAGACAGTTACCCAAAAGTGGTGCGGTAAAAGCCGGAGCTACCTATCTTCCAAATGAGAATATTGGGGGCGATTATTTTGATTTTATCAAATTGGGTTCGCATGAATACCTGTGGTGTATCGCCGATGCCTCGGGGAAGGGGGTTTCTGCGGCATTGCTCATGGCTAATTTACAAGCCAGTTTAAGGGCTTGGGCTTCCGTTGAAAAGAACTTAATCAGTTTAACTCAACGTTTGAATGAAATCATTTTCTCCAACACCAATGGGGAGCGATTTGTCACCCTTTTTCTTGGCCTCTATAATGAACAAAGTAGAGAATTGCAATATGTTAATGCCGGGCATAATCCTTCCGTTCTGATTATGGGTGACCAGGTTAAATTTCTGAAAGAGGGTACGACAATCATTGGTGCTTTTGAAAATCTTCCCGTAATAAATCTAGGTAGAGAATGGCTGACTTCCGGAAGTATAGTTTTCAATTATACAGACGGCCTGGTCGAGAGTCCGAATGAGGAGGTCTATATTTCTGATCAAGAACTTGTGGGTCATCTACTGGAAAGTTGTCACCTTGAGGTGGATAAACTAAATGAGCATGTATTAAGAAAAATTCAGAGTCTGAATGATTCAAAGATGAATTCAGATGATATCACCCTTTTAACCATTAAGGTTGCTTAATACTTTTATTTTTAGCTTATATTATGCTTCTACCCTACTTTCAAAAGGAACATATTGAAGCCGGTTGTGATGAAGCAGGGCGCGGCTGTCTTGCCGGTCCGGTTTTTGCCGCCGCTGTCATTCTGCCTCAAAACTTTTCTCATCCATTGCTGAATGATTCCAAGAAATTAAACGAAAGAAATCGCTTGGAACTTCGGGAAATGGTTGAGCGTGAGGCAATAGCCTTTGCAGTAGCATCCATAGATCATGAGGAAATTGACCAAATCAATATATTAAACGCTTCCATTAAAGCGATGCATCTGGCGATCGATAAACTCAGTATTCGTCCCGGGTTTCTGATTATTGATGGAAACCGGTTTAAATCATACGAGAATTTAGGTCACCGATGTATCGTAAAAGGAGACAGCCGGTATTATTCAATCGCAGCAGCTTCAATTCTTGCGAAAACCTATCGGGATGAATTTATGTTCAGTTTGGCATCAGAATATCCTCAATATGATTGGATTAATAATAAAGGTTATCCAACCAGCAGGCATAGGAAAGCAGTTATTGAAAAGGGGATGTCACCTTTTCATCGCAAAACTTTCCGAATTAGCGATCCGCAACTTAAACTTTTTTAATATTATGGATAATAACGGAGTATCATCAAATAATGGTCTGGCTTTTAATCGTTTTTAATTACTTTTGGCGCATTCAATTTTACCTTTATAAAAATGAAAACTGTCGCTTTAAATGATACTCATATTGCTCTTGGCGCCAAAATGGTACCTTTTGCTGGATTTAACATGCCTGTTCAATACGCCGGTATTAATATTGAACACGAAACGGTCAGGACTGGTGTTGGCGTATTTGATGTGAGTCATATGGGCGAATTTATTTTAAAGGGTGACGGAGCTTTAAATCTGATACAGAAGGTTTGTTCTAATGATGCATCCACGCTTTTTGATGGTAAAGTACAATATTCTTGTCTGCCTGATGAGAAGGGAGGCATAGTTGATGATTTGTTGGTTTACCGTATAGATTCTAAAACGTACATGCTTGTGGTCAATGCCGCTAATATTGATAAGGATTGGGATTGGATTTCCAAGTATAACAGTGATGGCGTAGAAATGAAGAATATCTCAGATCAGACATCCTTGTTGGCGGTTCAGGGGCCAAAAGCTGTGGCAGCATTGCAAAGTCTGACTTCTGTCGATTTGGCTTCTATGGATTACTACACCTTCAAGAAGGGTGTTTTTGCCGGTATAGAAAATGTACTGATTTCTGCTACAGGGTATACGGGTGCCGGAGGTTTTGAATTATATTTTGACAAAAAGGATTCTGAAAATATTTGGAATGAGGTTTTCAGAGCTGGCGAGGCCTTTGGAATCAAGCCTATCGGACTTGCCGCAAGGGATACACTCCGGTTAGAAATGGGTTTTTGTCTTTACGGAAATGACATTGACGATTCAACTTCTCCGATTGAAGCAGGTTTAGGTTGGATTACCAAATTCACCAAGAACTTTGTTAATTCAGAAAATCTTGCAGAACAAAAAGAAAATGGAGTTGAGCGTAAGCTTGTGGGTTATGAAATGATCGAAAGAGGTATTCCAAGACATGATTATGAAATATTAGATGCTGATGGTAATCTAATAGGTAAAGTAACATCAGGTACCCAATCACCAAGCTTGCAAAAAGGAATTGGGATGGGTTATGTTAAAACGGCCTTTTCAAAAATCGGGACTGATATTTACATAAAGATCAGAGATAATAAAATATTAGCCAGGGTTGTGAAAATGCCATTTAAGTAACTATTATCTGTAATTAAGAATGCAAAATCGGAACATCGAAGTTTGTCTTAGCCCTGCATTGTTACATCTGCATGATTTTACAAACAGTATTGTGGTAGTAATTGATATCTTCAGAGCTACTTCATCTATTTGTTATGGTATTGAAAATGGGGCCGAATCAATCATACCGGTGGCTACCATTGAGGCTTGCGAATCCTATAGAAATTCAAATTTTCTGCTTGCCGCTGAGCGCAATGGTGAGGTAGTGGACGGCTTTGATTTTGGAAATTCGCCTTTTTCTTATACTGAAGACAAGGTTTTTGGCAAAACAATTGTGCTGACCACAACCAACGGAACACATGCCATTAATATGTCTCGTGGAGCTCATAAAATTGTAATTGGATCTTTTTTAAATCTTGCATCACTTTGCGATTGGATAAAAACTCAGTCTAATGATGTTTTGCTTTTATGCTCCGGCTGGAAGGATAAAGTCAATCTTGAAGATACCTTGTTTGCCGGAGGCGTGGTTCATAATCTGAGAGAGGAGAATTATCATTTAGATGATGCAGGTATTGCTTCGGAAGACCTTTATATCATGGCCAAAGATGATCTCAATAATTATTTGAAAAAAACATCACATAGTGAGCGCCTGAAGAAACTTGGGATCGAAGAAGATATAAAATTTTGTCTCAACCTGAATATTACCAAAGGTATTCCAGTGTTGGATGGTGAGCGACTGATTAAAATGAGGATATGATAAATTCTGAAAGAATTATTTCAATTTTTCATTGTTCTTATGTCTGTTAGCATCCCTAATATTTTTCTTCTCCATATTTTTCCCAAACGCTTCGGTGAGGTTTACACCAGTTTGATTGGCCAGGCAGATAAGAACAAACAGTACATCAGCTAATTCATCCCCCAGATCATTCCCTTCATCCGATTTTTTGAAGGATTGTTCACCATATTTTCTAGCCATGATGCGGGCAACCTCACCAACTTCCTCCATCAGGATAGCGGTATTGGTCAGTTCATTAAAATAGCGAACCCCGGTTGTTTTGATCCACTGATCAACGTCTTCTTGTATTTCTTGTATTGTCATCAGAACTCAAATGTTAGACTTATTCTCTTGATTTGGTATCCATAAATATAGTAACCGGACCATCATTAACCAGGCTGACCTGCATATCGGCACCAAAAATTCCGGTCTGAATTTTTGTCTCCGTAAGCCGCCCGAGTTCAAGGATCATTTTTTCATACAAGGGAATTGCAAAATCTGGTTTGGCCGATCGGGTAAATCCGGGGCGATTTCCCTTTCTTGTAGAGGCGAACAGCGTAAACTGACTGATCAGCAAAATGCTTCCCTGAACATCAGACAATGATTTATTCATCAATCCGTTCTCATCTGAAAATATCCTCATATTACTAATCTTATGCGCTAGCCAGTTCAGATCTTCCTCGTTGTCTTGTTCTTCAATCCCAAGTAAAATCATTAAACCTAAGTTAATTGCTCCACTAATCTTTCCTTCAATGCGGCATGAAGCGCTACTGACCCGCTGAATTATTGCTCTCATTTTATGCTCGTGTGTCGTTATTGCTGTATATGCTTAAATAACTATCGTATCTTGATGGTTCGAGTTTGCCCTCATTCAACGCTTGCAAAACGGCACATCCCGGTTCATTGATATGCCTGCAATTATTAAACCGGCAATCAACCATCAACTTTTTTATTTCAGGGAATAAACGTCCCAACTCCTGTTTTTCAATATCGAACACACCAAGTTCGCGTATACCGGGCGTATCAACCAAGTATCCTCCAAAAGGCAGCTCAAACATCTCAGCAAAAGTTGTGGTATGTTTCCCTTTGTCACTCCAATCAGAAATCTCACCTGTTTTAAGTCCGTAGCCAGGGAGCAAGGCATTAATCAAGGTTGATTTTCCTACTCCTGAATGACCACTGACCAGCGTAACTTTATCCTTTAAGAGGGCTCTCAACTGATCGAGGTTGGTCGCTTTAAGTGCAGATACACTGTAACAAGGATATCCGGCTCGATTATAGATAGATTGATATTGATTTAAAATTTCCAAACCCTCCTTACTGAACAAATCAAGTTTATTAAACACTAATTTAGCCGGAATATCATAGGCCTCTGCTGTGACCAGAAAGCGATCGATAAAACCAAGAGAAGTTCGTGGTGAAGCCAAGGTTACGATCAGGAAAGCCTGATCTAAATTAGCCGCGATAATTTGTGCTTGTTTTGAGAGGTTAACAGACTTGCGGATGATATAATTTTTTCGAGGTTTAAGTTCAGTTATGAGGCCGGTTTCCTGATCCGGCTCTGGCTCAATAATGACTCGGTCGCCAACGGCTATGGGATTGGTAGTTTTAATGTCTAAAGTCCGAAACTTACCTTTAATACGACATTTTATTGCCTTCCCTTCATCGGTTTGCACCTCGTACCAGCTGCCTGTCGATTTTATAACTAGTCCCTGCATTTAATTCTATAGATACCTCTGGATTGCATAATCATTAACTATATATTGTATTTTTTATTATAATGGCAAAAAATAATGTTTAGTTAAAATAAATTAATAAGAATTTGCGAATTCAAAAATTAAAACCGTTATTTACATCACAATAAGGCAGATATGATTAATAATTTTTATACCACAACAACAACCAATACCACCACGCTGATGCTTGGGGAGGGTAGTTGTATGGTGTAAATTTAGCATAAAACATCAAAAACGCCTTCCTCCGAAAAAGGGGAAGGCGTTTTTTTTTATTAAAATTCATAAAATTCCGCCTGAGCGGGACATATTAAAAAGTTGATACCAATGAAAATTTTAAAGTTCGGGGGCACCTCAGTTGGATCGGTTGATTCGATCCGTAAGTTATTACAGATTGTTGAAAATGAGCAGGGGGGGACTGAAAATCCAATCATCGTCCTTTCGGCTATGAGTGGGGTCACTAATCTTTTAGCTTCTATGGCAGATAGTGCTGCGAATGGCGGAACTTTTAATAATGAATTAAAAGAGCTGGAAGAGCGACACTTTGAGGTAATCAAAGAGCTTTTGGCTGTACCGAAGCAAAATCCGGTATTTACAAAACTTCGCATTCTTTTTAACGAGCTGGAAGATCTTTTGCAAGGTATCATGATACTACGTGAGCTGACTCCTCGTAGCCGGGATTTAGTTCTTAGCTATGGCGAGCGCTGTTCAACTTTTATGATCAGTAAAATCGCCGGGCAGAAATCGGATGAGGATGTCTATTTGAATGCAGCAGAAGTAGTAAAAACAGATAGCTCGTTTGGGCAAGCGCGGGTGAATATGGAGCTTACTGAACTTTTAATCCGAGATTTTTATAATCAGAATAAAGGCAAAATGCTCTTTGTCACCGGGTTCATCGCTAGTAATGATGAAGGCAGGATAACCACTCTAGGTAGAGGAGGGAGTGATTACACAGCTGCCATTTTTGGTTCAGCCCTTAATGCAAAAGAGATTGAGATATGGACAGACGTGAATGGCATGATGACTGCAGATCCTCGTATGGTAAAAAAGGCATTTTCATTGCCTGAACTTTCCTACACGGAAGCCATGGAGCTTTCCTTTTTTGGAGCAAAGGTCATTTACCCACCAACCATGATTCCCGCTTTTATGAAGAAAATTCCGATAATAATAAGGAATACGTTTGAACCTGAGTTTCCGGGTTCTGTAATCAGGCATGATTGTGACCATTCCAATCTGGCTATTAAAGGAATTTCTTCTATTAATGATATTAGCATCATCAATATCGAAGGAAGTGGTATGGTTGGAAAGGCAGGATTTAGTGGTCGATTGTTTTCTTTATTAGCGCGTGAACAAATTAATGTTATCCTGATTACTCAATCTTCTTCAGAACATAGCATTACCTTCGCGATACATCCTTCTGATGCCGAAAGAGCAAGGCTATTAATTGAACAAGAATTTGAGTTGGAGCTACTTGCTAAAAAAATAGAGGCACCGGTATTTGAACAGGGTCTATCGGTTCTTGCCATCGTAGGTGAGAATATGAAACAAACTCCCGGAATTTCAGGAAAGCTTTTCCATTCCCTTGGCCGCAATGGAATCAATGTCAGAGCAATTGCCCAGGGATCATCAGAATACAATATTTCTGTTGTGATTTCAAAAGAAGATTTGAATAAGGGCCTTAACGCGGTTCATGATGCTTTTTTCGTTGAATTGAATAAGACCCTGAATGTATTTTGTCTTGGAACCGGAAATATAGGAACTACCTTGTTTAGGCAGTTATTAGAACACAGAGATTTCCTTCAGAAACATAATGGAATACAAATAAAAGTAGTTGGTATCGCGAATACCAGGAAGATGTTGTTTGATGCTGAAGGGATTTCTTTGGAGAATTGGAAGGAAAGCCTTCATAAGGAAGGTGAGCAAGCTAATCTTTCCGATTTTGTCGAACGGATGAAATCCATGAACCTTCCGAATTGTATCTTTGCAGATAATACAGCGAGTATAAAACCAATTGAATATTATCAGGAAGTATTCAGCTCAAATATTTCTATCGTAACCTGCAATAAGATTGGTAACTCTTCTTCTTTCCAACAGTATAAACTTTTTAGGGATACTGCCAGGCTACATGGGGTAGATTTCTTTTATGAAACCAACGTTGGTGCCGGACTACCAATTGTCAAGACCTTGAAAGATCTGATGATCAGCGGCGACCGTATTCTTAGTATTGAGGCGATACTTTCCGGTACAATTTCTTACATTTTTAATAATTTTAAGGGTACTAGTACTTTCCATGATATCGTAAAGCAGGCTCAAGAGAGAGGGTATACTGAACCTGACCCAAGGGATGACCTTCGAGGTACTGATTTTATGAGAAAAATGTTGATTCTTGCTCGCGAGGCAGGTTATGAACTCGAGGCAGCAGATGTAGAGATTGAAAGTATGCTCCCTGATTCTTGTCTGAATGCAGCAACCGTGAGTGATTTCTACAAGAGTTTGCAATCTGAAAATAGCTTTTTTGAAAACATGAAAAATCAGGCGCAACAGTCTAATAAAGTGCTCAGATATATAGGTAAACTTGAACACGGTAAAGTCAAGATCGGACTCCAAATGCTTGATGATGGACATCCATTTTATGCCTTGTCGGGAAGCGATAATATAATTTCATTCACTACCGATCGATATAAGGAAAGGCCAATGGTTGTTAAAGGGCCGGGTGCCGGTGCCGAAGTTACAGCGGCAGGAGTATTTGCGGATATTGCTCAAGTAGGTGCTAATAAATTCTGATGGCACCCGGTTATTTTAATATTTTTGATCGTGCAGCTCAATCAGGATACCAAAGATAGTTTAACATTATGGATAGATCAGTCAAAGTTTTTGCTCCTGCAACAGTTGCCAATGTGGTTTGTGGGTATGATGTGTTGGGTTTTGCGGTAAATTCACCTGGAGATGAAGTGATCATGCGATTTAGAGATGAACCTGGGGTAAGAATTACAAAAATAAGTGGAGATGGTGGTCGGCTCCCATATGATCCGGCCAAGAATACGGTAAGTGTGAGTGTGCAGCATTTTTTGAACCATATTGGGAGATCCGAGGTCGGGGTGGAGATTGAATTGAATAAGAAAATGCCGATTGGGAGTGGTTTAGGTTCAAGCTCAGCCAGTACAGTTGCAGGATTATATGCTATTAATACCCTGATGGACAACCCTTTGACAAAGATGGAACTTGTCCCATTTGCCATGAAGGGAGAAGAACTGGCATGCGGTTATGGGCATGCTGATAATGTGGCACCAGCCTTATTGGGAGGTTTTGTTCTTATCAGAAGCTATGAACCACTTGATATCATTCAGCTGCCTTTTCCTGAACAGCTTTGTTGTTCCATTGTTTTTCCCCAGGTCGATGTTCCGACACGTGATGCCAGACAAATTATAAGGAGTAGGATTTTGTTAAAGGATGCGGTTGTGCAGTGGGGTAATGTTGCCGGACTTGTCAGTGGTTTGTATACCAGGGATATAGACCTAATTGCCAGAAGTATGAAGGATGTAATTGTGGAGCCTTTGAGGTCTATTTTGATTCCTGATTTTTACAGATTAAGAGAAATTGCAATGGAAAATGGGGCATTAAGCTTCGGGATTTCAGGGTCTGGCCCCTCAGTTTTTGCCTTCACCAGAAATGATGATGACGCCCTATTGATTAATGAAAAATTGCAGGCGCATTTCAGATGGTTAGACACAGAGAGTATTGCATTCAGTTCCCCAATTAATGCTCAGGGTCCAATAATTTTAGATTAATGATATTATACAGTACCAATAATAAGAATTTAAGGGTTCCATTTAAAGATGGAGTCTTTAACAGTCTGCCTTCAGATAAGGGTCTATATATGCCGGTAAAAGTCCCGGTTTTGGATCCAGAATTTCTTGCCGAATTGCATAAGTTTACCCTCCCGGAAATAGCTTTTAATGTCTCGAAAGCAATTTTAAATGATGTAATTCCTGATAGCGACTTAAAGGCTATTATAGACGATGCAATTAATTTCGATGCCCCGGTCCTTGAAATATCCAAGCAGATTAATGTACTCGAACTGTTTCATGGCCCTTCACTGGCTTTCAAAGATTTTGGAGCAAGGTTCATGAGCAGAGTGATGAGCTATTTTTTAAGGGAAGGCGAAAAGCAACTCGATGTCCTTGTAGCTACATCGGGTGACACCGGTGGTGCAGTGGCACTAGGTTTTCTTCGAGTTTCAAATGTCAGAGTGACTATTTTGTTCCCAAAAGGAAAGGTAAGTCCGATTCAAGAGCTTCAGTTAACATCTATTGGGTATAACATTCGGGCGATAGAAATTGATGGAACATTTGACGATTGCCAAGCTCTCGTGAAACATGCATTCAATGATTCGGTATTGAAAGAGAGATTTCGTCTTACATCAGCTAATTCTATTAATATTTCAAGACTTATCCCTCAAACATTCTATTATTTCTATGCCTACGCTCAAATTCAGCGGATGGGCTTCAAGGAAGTCGTATTTTCTGTACCAAGCGGAAATTTTGGCAATATCGGAGCAGGTTTGTTAGCATGGAAAATGGGTTTACCGATTAAGCAGTTTTTAGCAGCTACCAACATTAATGACACAGTTCCGGATTTTCTCAGAACAGGAGTATATCAGGCAAGGCCAAGCGTTCAGACTTGGTCAAATGCCATGGATGTAGGTGATCCAAGTAACTGGGTTAGGATTATGGATTTATTTGGTGGGAATCTTGAACAATTGAAAAAAGTAATAACCGCATATAGCTACAATGATCAAGAGACTTTAGGTGCCATTAGGAAGGTTTTTTTAGAAAATAATTATATCATGTGTCCGCACACCGCTATTGCCTGGTTGGCTCTTAAGCGCTGGATGAATGAGCATAATTCTAATGAAATTGCGGGTGTATTTTTAGCTACCGCACATCCTTGTAAGTTCCCCGATATATTTCCTGAGGATACTGCCCGTGAAATTGTGGTACCGGTTCAGGTTAAAGACCTGGAAGGCAAGGAAAAGGTTTTTGTGAGTCTGGGAAAAGATTATGAAGAATTTAAGGCCTATTTATTGGGTTAACGCTGCTTAACGCTGCCTTAACGCTGACAGGGTTTTAAACCCTGTCAGCGTTGATGTCAAAATCCAATTTTTTTTATAATTTTTTTTAATCAAATTAGCAAACGGTAGATAGAATTGATTGCACGATACTTCTTTGAAAAATAACTGTATTATTTCGAGCCAATCACTGTGTTATTATCATTAAAAAATTGCCTCAGCAATTCTCTTAGTTGGCCCGGGATTACTCATTGTGTAAAAGTGCAATACCGGTGCACCTATTTTTATCAATTCTTTACATTGGGCAATCATATGTTCAATACCTACTTCTTTAACGTCTTTCTCAGACTTGCATTTTAGTATTGCTTCGCTTAGTTCTTCCGGTAAATCGATATGGAAAATTTTAGGGAGACTAATTAATTGTTTAGATGATGTAATTGGCTTTAATCCCGGAATAATTGGAACCTCTATTCCATTTTCTCTACACAGCGCCACAAATTCAACATATTTGGAATTATCGAAAAACATTTGGGTCACGATGAACTCAGCACCCATTTCGACTTTCTTTTTCAAAAATCCAAAGTCTGTTTTCATGTTAGGAGCTTCGAAATGCTTTTCAGGATATCCGGCGACACCGATACAGAATTTGGTTTTGTATGCAGTTTCATAGTCCTCATGCAGATAGACACCATTATTCATATTTGCCACCTGCTCTAATAATTCAGTAGTGTATGCATGTCCGCCGGGTGTAGGAATAAATCCCGAGTCTGCATGGCGAGCATCACCGCGTAATACAAGAACGTTATCTATCCCCAAGAACTGTAAATCAATAAGGGTATTTTCGGTTTCTTCTTTAGTAAAACCCCCACATATCAGATGAGGAACAGCATCCACATTGTAACGGTTCATGATTGAAGCGCAAATTGCAACTGTGCCCGGCCTTTTACGATAGGAAATTTTCTCAAGCAGGCCACTTTCATGTTGCTTATAAATGTAATCTTCCCGATGATAGGTCACGTCAATGAAAGGTGGATTAAAGTCCATCAATGGATCAATGGCATCGTAAATACCTTGTATACTTTGACCTTTTAATGGTGGTAAAAGTTCGAACGAAAAAAGTGTTTTGCCTTTAGCGTTTTTTATGTGATCGGTGATTTTCATGCGTGCTGGTCGTTTAGTTATTGAGTCCTTAGTGCGTAAGTTTTTATATGCTCCTATTAAAACTTATTACTTGTATGCTATTCCTGTTTATCATCAATATATCTAATCAAAATATTTAATAATTTGCCTGAAGCTTTTTATTTATAAGTCAGATTGATCATTAAACTTCTGTAATGAATTACAGGTCTTTGAATTATATGATGGTATTTCCAAATTATAAAATGAACCCAGGGTGATTGAAAATAATTTTCAAGTCTCCTTAAAAATGGTTTGCAGCAATTCCCAGCTTCATTTGGTCGCATAATTTGCTACCTTATCAGTGAAATTATTCCAAATCGATCAAATTTGTCAAAACCAGCAATCAGCTCATAAATATATGAAGCTAATGTAGGTAAATTTTTCCAAGCATATATTTCCCTATATCTCTGATGAGCAATCAATATCAATCCAAATCACAAAGATTGATTAAATTGTTAGTAACCCAAATTCGGGCTTAACCATCGCTCTGTTTCCTCCAAAGTCATTTCCTTACGAATCGCATAATCCTCAACCTGATCTTTACTGATTTTGCCTAATCCAAAATAACGTGACTGAGGGTGAGCAAAATAATAACCACTGACTGCTGCAGTTGGATACATTGCAAAACTTTCAGTTAAGTGGATTCCGGTGCTATCTTCTGCGTTGAGTATTTCAAATAAAACGGCCTTTTCAGTATGATCCGGACAAGCGGGATATCCCGGAGCCGGTCTAATGCCTCTGTATTTTTCCTTAATCAAATCTTCAGAACTAAGAGATTCATCAGTTGAATAAGCCCAGAATTCTTTTCTAACAAGTTCGTGCATACGTTCTGCAAATGCCTCAGCCAGTCGGTCTGCTAAGGCTTTTACCATTATACTATTATAATCATCAAAATTCTTCTCAAACTCTGCCACCAGCTCATCGCATCCTATGCCAGTTGTGACTGCAAAACCACCCAAATAGTCAGCAATACCGGTTTCTTTTGGTGCAATAAAGTCAGAAAGGGCATAATAAGGTTCATCAGCCGCTTTCTCTGCCTGTTGTCGAAGGGTATGAATGGATTTGTAGACTTTTGTTCTGCTCTCATCTGAATAGAGTTCGATATCATCTCCTACGGAGTTTGCCGGCCAAAATCCGATGACTCCTTTTGCTCGAAGAGATTTATTGGCAATAATTTTATTCAGTAAAACTCTGGCTTCATCGTAAAGTTTTTTGGCTTCTGACCCCACAAATTCATCTTCAAAAATACGTGGATAACTTCCCCTTAGTTCCCAGGTATGGAAGAATGGCGTCCAATCAATGTAGGGTATCAATTCTTCAAGTGAAAAATCTACGAACTCCTTGGTTCCGAGGAAGGTCGGTTTGGGTACAACGGTCTTATTCCAATCAATCAGGAATTTATTTGCTCTAGCCTCTTCAATAGTCAAAAAACGCTTATCCGATTTTTTATTCAAGTGTACTTCTCTTGCTTTAGAATATTCATTATGAATTGAGCTGATGTATTCTTCCCGGTTTTCCTCGCTCATAAGGCTACTACAAACTGTAACACTTCTGGAAGCATCTAAAACATGTATGGATGGACCTGAATAATTTGGGGCCACTTTTACCGCTGCGTGGATCCTTGAAGTTGTTGCGCCCCCTAGGATTAATGGAATTTTAAACCCTTCTCTTTCCATTTCTTTTGCGAAATGAACCATTTCATCTAAAGATGGAGTGATCAAGCCGCTTAGTCCAATGATATCTACGTTCTCAGCTTTTGCGGTTTCTATAATTTTTTGTGCCGGAACCATCACGCCAAGGTCGATAACCTCAAAATTATTACATGCGAGTACGACTCCAACAATATTTTTACCAATATCATGAACATCGCCTTTTACAGTTGCAGGCAATATCTTCCCTGCATTTTTGCGCTGGTTACCATCAACATTATTCAGTTTCTCTTCTTCGATAAATGGCAATAGATAAGCTACGGCCTTTTTCATAACCCTTGCTGATTTGACGACCTGAGGAAGGAACATTTTTCCCTGACCGAAAAGATCACCCACCACACCCATTCCATCCATTAAGGGACCCTCAATAACCTCCAGCGGTTTCTTATATTTTTGACGTGCCTCTTCAACATCATCATCCAAATAGTCGATGATACCTTTAACTAAGGAGTGTGATAATCGCTCTTCAACATTCGCTTTACGCCAGGCTTCATCTTTTACCATTACCTTACCCTTCGTTTTGATAGTTTCGGCAAAGTCCACCAGGCGCTCTGTTGCATCAGGTCGTCGGTTAAGCAGAACGTCTTCTACCAATTCGAGTAAATCTTTCGGTATTTCCTCATAAACCTCAAGCATACCGGCATTAACGATTCCCATATCCAGGCCGGCTTTAATAGCATGATATAAGAATGCAGAATGCATGGCCTCGCGAACCGTATTGTTTCCCCTGAAAGAAAATGAAATATTACTGACACCGCCACTTACTTTGGCGAGAGGAAGGTTTTGCTTAATCCAGCGAGTCGCTTCAATGAAATCTACAGCGTAATTGTTATGTTCTTCCAAGCCGGTAGCAACCGTGAGTATATTGGGGTCAAAAATAATATCCTGAGCCGGGAAATGAACCTCATTGACAAGAATATCATAAGATCTCTTACAGATTTCCTTCCTTCTTTCTAGCGTATCTGCCTGGCCTTTTTCATCAAACGCCATGACAACAACCGCGGCACCATACTGACGAATTTTCCCCGCGTAGTTTTTAAAGGCTTCTTCACCTTCTTTCAGGGAAATGGAATTTACAATACCCTTTCCCTGAAGGCACTTCAGACCAGCTTCAATAACCGTCCATTTGGAAGAATCTACCATAATTGGTAGTTTGGAGATATCAGGTTCTGAGGCAATTAGGTTAAGGAATTTGACCATTGCCGCTTCCGAGTCGAGCATTCCTTCGTCCATATTAATGTCGATAATTTGAGCCCCACCTTCTACCTGCTGACGAGCTACAGAGAGGGCCGCATCGAAATCGCCGCCAAGAATCAATTTCGAAAATTTTGGAGATCCGGTAATATTAGTCCGCTCACCGATATTGACAAAATTAGTCTCCGGAGTTAGGGTAAGTGGCTCCAGTCCGCTTAGCCTGAGGTAAGGTTCTGGTTTGGGTGGGATCCTGGGAGGAAATTTGGCTGCTTTTTCAGCGATACATTTAATATGCTCAGGTGTCGTACCACAGCAACCACCAACAATATTTACAAAACCATTTTTTATAAAATCCTCAACCAAATGAGCGGTTTCATGAGGTAGTTCATCATATGCGCCGAACTCATTGGGTAATCCGGCGTTCGGATAAGCCGAAATAAAGCAGGAAGCTTTTTGTGAAAGTTCTTCAATATGCGGACGCATATCCTTAGCACCAAGGGCACAGTTTAATCCAATACTTAATAAATTTGCATGACTTAATGAGTTTAAAAATGCCTCAACAGTTTGGCCAGATAAAGTTCTTCCACTAGCATCAGTAATTGTCCCTGATATCATGATATCAATCTTTCTGCCAATTTCTTTTTCATAATTTTTGGCGGCAAAAAGCCCTGCTTTTGTAATTAAGGTATCGGTAATTGTTTCAAAAAGTAACACATCGGCACCACCTTCAATCAATCCTTTAACCTGCTCATAATAAGCATCAACAAGTTCGTCGAAAGTAACTGCACGAGAGCCTGGATCATTTACATCAGGCGACATGGACGCCATTTTAGTTGTCGGACCAAGCGCACCTGCAACAAACCGAGGTTTATCCGGATTTTTTAGTGTGTATTCATGAGCTATTTCTTTAGCAATACGTGCACCCTCGAAACTCATCTCATACGACAAATCTTCCATCTGGTAGTCGGCCATTGAAATACGCTGTGTACTGAAGGTATTCGTCTCGATGATATCGGCACCGGCTTCAAGATATTCGGCATGGATTGCTTTGATTATATCCGGACGCGTGATGTTCAAAAGGTCGTTATTTCCTCTCACATCACATGGATGATCTTTAAATCGTTCTCCTCTAAAATCTTCTTCCCCTAGTTGATAACGCTGAATCATGGTGCCCATAGCACCATCAATGACTAATATTCTTTTCTTTAGTTCTTCCCTGATCATTTATTTAGTATCCAATACCCCATTTGATTTGTCTGGTTTTGATATCAGAATTATAGAGTGACTCAAAGTGAACAAAATACTCCTGTTCATTTTGATTATTGGTTCTTGATACTCAAAACAGCTTATCTTCGAAAAGTTGGTAATTCTGACTCTCACTTATCTTTTCCCGCCAATGCGAGATAGAATGTAGCACCTTATTAGCACAGGTTGCTAAGATTTCTCAGGGTCTAATCCCTCCATCTTTCTGAATAAGCAGTGCAAAAGTGCAAGATATTTTATTGAAATGCAAATGGTTTTGTGTGTTATCAGCTAAGTTCTTGGGATTCTTTGAGGCATAGTCCAAGACAAAGGCTGATAAGAAACGTTATAAACTGAGAAGAGAAAATAATTACTATTTCCGCCTTCCAAAAAGTCGGAGAAGCATTAAAAATAGGTTGATAAAATCCAAATATAGTGTTAAGGCACCCATGATTACCATTTTATTGGCAGATGCATCACCATATTCGATCCCTGCTCCAATACGTTTCAGGCGTTGCATGTCATAAGCAGTTAATCCTACAAATAGCGCCACACCAATAAAACTGATGATGTAATCTAATTGACTGCTTCCAAGGAAAAAGTTAACCAGGCTTGCAATAATAATTCCTATTAAACCCATCATTATTATGGCACCAAACTTGGTCAGATCCTGATTTGTAGTATATCCTGCGAAAGCCATGACCGCA
>Ga0194133_10005474_pt1 | contig 16152 bp, 6 predicted proteins | sample TA2KigOf40mmetaG_FD_155448 | JGI IMG/M metagenome (GOLD analysis project Ga0194133, IMG submission 155448) | Freshwater microbial communities from Lake Tanganyika, Tanzania - TA2015055 Kigoma Offshore 40m | ecosystem: Environmental > Aquatic > Freshwater > Lake | place: Tanzania: Lake Tanganyika...
GTTTTGGAGTTTGGTGTACCCCCGGGGTCCAGGGGTCAAGTTAGCAGGGTCATGCTTGTGTTAAGAACCTTCCCTGAGTTGGTGGGGAGGTCTGTGCAAATTTGGCAGAGATTGGTTAGGTGGTTTGCACGGGAAAGAGGGACACAGGTTCATTGGTACAAACAGTCTGTTTTATATATATATAATAGTTGTTCACCAACCATGAATATACTGGAATTGCTTACAGTACAAATATCCATTTAATTCATGAAGTTATTTTTTATTTCACTGAATAGGCTAATTTTAAAGAATAATAATTCAACTCCCCAGGCAAAATTTCAAAGATTCCCTCAGTAACTTTTTTAAGAGTCCTGTCATAAACAGAAATATAATATTTGGCCACTGACTGTTGATTTTTTTGCAATCTAAAAAATGACTTGCTAGGATGGCGTTGAAATCTCTCATTATTCTAAGCTAAAACTTATTTCTCTAGATGAGTTTTTTGTCAAAGTTCTATCATCATCATTGCGCACAAATTGTTTGCCATCTCAAAGCTTAAGTTCTTTCCCACCACACCAACATGCTGGATTGATGGTGGAAGCAAATTTGATGGTGACGTTCTCAGAGATGACATCAAAGGCCTTTGGCCTACTTCAGTTAGTTTTAGGAAGTGCCAAACATTGTCTAATCAAAGTTGTTTCCAACCAATCTTTTCCAACTAATCTTACATGGGTTTTGGTGCAATGAACTTTATTTTCACTGCTGTAATTGGTGTGGCCAAAATGAAAGTGTTAAAACATGTAATTTATAAGTTTGGTAGGTTGGAATCTTCTGGTACTAAAGAAAAAGATGGTTGAATGCCAACTGTCTTATTCCTTCAAATACACACATTTATTTGACACAATGATCTTTCGCCCAGTACAAGTTTGCCCAATGCAAGTTCGCCCAATCAAGTTAGCCTAATGCAAGTTCGCCCAATGTTCAAGTTCGCCCAATTTACAAGTTCTCCTAATGAACAAGTTCGCCCAATACAACTTTATTGCTTGAATAACCTAAACTAACCTGCGCATGCGCGAGAGCTAACCTAACCCTGTGGGGCTGCGTGTGCGCGGTCGCCATTACCATGGGCTGGCGTGTTAATATTTCTTGGGTAACTAGTCCACCAGCCGGAAAAAGGGTGGAACACGAAAGAACAATGAGTGAAAGTGGTCCAGACAATGGCACTAGTCGATTGCAAAGTATAAAGCATTCTGTAAGTGATAAGTTGTATAACAAGATGATGCAGAATAAACACCTATATCTATGTGCAAGTTATGGAAACATTAAATGTAAGATTAATTAGTTTTGGTGAAATATAAAAGATGAATTTGACATTCATTCATAGACCAGAGAGTCAAAAGCCATTATTTTTTAAACTTATAACTTTACAATTAGTGGCTACATTAAAATACATTACCAGCTGTCCAAGTCTATTAGGGCTAAAAGATTTTTCCAAATGAGTTTATCCCAAACACATTTTCCTGAATACATTTTTCCCAAATAAATATTGACTAATCTAACTTATAGTTCCCAATTTTTTGGGGAAAATACATTCAGTAAAATAAATTTGGGAAAACCTCGTTTTACCATTTTCAGGAAAAACTCGTTTGTTAAAAACTTATAGCGTGGCAGAAAATGGGAAAATCCATTTGTGAACCTTTAGACAACATCACTTTGAAGTCTAAACAGCTTGATTATAACCTCTATTTTTCTTTTTAGACACAGTCAAAGATGTACATGTTTCATGCAACTCAGAGGATATCAGTGTCACAATCACCACATTTGGAGAATCTTTCAATGGGCTTATATATCCAAAGGGTTTGTCAAAAAATTCATCTTGTATGTCAGAGTACAAACAGGTAATTTGTCATGTGGCAGCAACTTCTGGTGGAGATTCCAAACAATTATAGGTCCAGTCAGGGTGGCAAAGTGGTAACAAGGTGGAATTCTATCCCAGCAGCCTGGGTTCGACTCCCGCCTGGGTAAAATACCACAAAAAAAATACAAAAAAAATAGAACAAAACCACCCAGTGTGCCTTTAATGACCACAGAAGTCACAAGGCATACTTAAAAAAACAACCTCTGACCCCCGAATGTTGCAAAATGTGTTAAATATAGATTTGTTCAATCTTACAGAGTGCTCCTTGCAAATTTAATCATGAAAGGCACACCAAGGCTGGGATTATTTGTTTTTGTTTTTTGATTCGTAGTCAAAGGTTGTGGTGAGGTGCCAAGTTTTGATCCCCTACCCTCAGATTCCCAGCCTCATGCCATTTTCCCAAAAAGAGCTCAAATGATTGGAATTGCAAAACATTTAATGGTAGATGGTACATTGGTTATAGACTCTACTTGACAGGGAATGTTTTTTCTTGGTGAATAATCAGTCGCGCAATATATACGAAACGGTCCTTTTAAGTAGCAGTCTTGTCATGGGTCACCATGGCGGAGAGGTCATAACCACCTGACTCAAAACAAAGATCTAAAGTTGTGGGTACAATCCCCAGCAGCCCATGCCAGCAGTTTTTCAACCCCCGATTATAAAAAAATCAACCAGACACCCTTAGTCAGGGTAATAGTAATTTGCAATGACCATAGACTTCTATGGTGGGACTCTTATAAAGGTGATCACGCATTAACACTTGATGAGTATATACTTTACAAGATGATTATTATTGAAATCCATCTAGTCTTCCTCAATAGTTGCCATGAGGTATAGCCTATTAGCCTGGGTCTCATATTCTGATATTCTGTAGCTTTTTAATATAACAACTTTATGATCAAATGTAAATATATAGGCTGCAGGAGAAAGCATTCAATACTTACTTCCATTAAGGCTTTGCAACACCATGAATATTCCAGTGGTAAGAATAGATAAAAATCTTCTGTTAAAAAATGAATTATGATTCACCAAATTTTCAGGCTGATGGAATTGAATATTTCAATACAATCATTGTTCAGCCTCACCTCAAACTTGTCACTCATCAGGGTAGGGGTTATCACATTCGGTGCAGGTATCAAACAGAAGAACGAACACTTCAAACGGACTTCCATGTCGAGTAAACATGATCTTCAAGGATTCAAGAGTATAAACAGTGTCAAAAGTTGTTTATTTCAGCTTTCAACCCTTGATACCATTAACTGCCACTGCTGCCATGCCTGGAGCAACAATGCGAATATACGATGGTGAACCTCTTGATGGCAGAATAGCCGAATCTGTGAAAATAGGAGATCTACTTTCTTTAGTGAGCAAAGATAATACATGTGTATACTTCTGTCTGTTGTCAGACCATGCCTTAAGCAAGATTACTACGTCGTTCGTATTGAATCTTTATTCAACTTAACTCCAAATTCCATACATAAGCTCTTATATACTCTTCACTAACCAGGATAGCTATAGATAATACACATGAGCTGTTTACCAGACTTCAGATAAGAAACTCGATGTATGAAAGGGATTCCAGACATGGGAATCCTGATATGGGAAACCGGACTTAAGAAACATGGGTGTAATAAATATGCAACACTTTAATACTGGCAGATTATGAGCAGCTTTTTGTATGAACTCCACAGTAGATTACTATAATTTAAACTACATTCAAAGACCCCGTTGGTTAACCTCATAATCACAGACCCTTTTGAACACTGTGATAAATAAACTAGCGGATATTGAGAGTCAAAAATTCTTCTATATAGATAAAAATTCAAAAATTTTCAGGTTATAGCTATTGATACTCAAGAAATTTATGGCATGCATGTCTCGGAATGCCTCGTGATGGATGGGCTTGGATGGTCCCAGCAACCTCTCATAAACAATGAGGGGTAAGTAAAACTGTAGTCTACATGCCCTTGAGTTTAACAAAAGCTTTACTTGTTCCAGATGCCCTTTAGATCCAGAAATATTTGGACCTTTTGTGTATGGCCAAACTAAAACCACAGCTTTGGTACATTTCCAGGCACACAAATTTCCACACACCTCATCTGTGTACTATCAGTGCAATGTCAGACTCTGCATCAGGCATGCTGGAGGCTGTGATGATGTTGTAAGTCTGCTTAATTTTACCTTATACTTTATCACTATTTGTAAAGTTGAGTAGGAAAGACTCAAGTACCATTAAAAAAAGTACATAAGAGGCAGATGGCTAAGAATTATGAGGGGTTGCTGCGGCCGAGTGGTCAAAGGGACCTGACGGGGAAATAAAATGTAAGGTTGTGGGTTCAATCCCCAGCCATGGCAAAACATTTTCAACCCTGGTCAGCAAAAAAAAATCAACAAGGCATACTCCATCAGGGTAAAAGAAAGCTGCAGTGAACATCGACTTCTATGGTGGGACTCTCAAAAAGGTTTTGATGGTGCATTAACATACTGCACAAGATTATTATTATCATATATGTAATAGACCAATGAAATCAGGGATAGACCCATTCAATTGGAGAAAAGAAAAAGCATTTTTGGATGTGTAACCCACTAGACCACTCTGACTACCTCTCACTTAAACTGACAAAGAAAGTGTATCCGCACAGGAAAAAGACTTGGCCCGTGGATTCCTAGCCTGCTGTTTTGACTAGGATATGTATTGTAACATAACCTCAATAATCATAATTTGCCTCTATTTCACTTTATGATAATTAAACGTTTCATGCACATTAAGGTCATTTCAAATAGGCTGCTGCTAATAGTTTTCATGCCTACCTAGAATAGTTCGTTTCAAATGGGCTGCCATTCCCACCTATTTTGACCATCTGATGCCAACTTCCGCTAGCTTTATCCCAAAGGTCCTCCAATCATTTCTTGATCTGCCTCTAGTGTACATAAAGCTCTTGTTTCCCATCAATAAATAGTTCAGTATTGATTCTTTTCTTGATTGGGAAGGTCATTATTGGGTTTCCGCTCATCTCTACCTGATCACATCGCCGCACTCGTTAAATGTACTAATTTACATTTTAAAAACCTTTTTAGCCACCTGTATGTGATGGTTCCATCAGAAAGAGACGACAAACAGTGGAACTTGACGAGTCACAGGGTGGTGCCCTTTATGATACAAACAGAGAAGACTTAAAAGTCAAAGTTTATTCTGGATTGCATGTCAATGAAGCAGGACCTTCAGAGGATGACCTAGAAGATAATTCATTAGAGCTGGTAATGATTTCAGAAATGTATGTAAAATATTTTCAGAGCTAAACATATGTTTGATTTTAGAGGAAAAAAGTTTATGATTTGACAAAGATTTGCATTCCTCAACGTGACTTTGCCATTGGCATTGCTATAACGGGCTTGATTCTGATGGGGGGTGTGGTGGCAGTGATCCTCATTCTGATCACTCGACGTCGTCGGAAAAGGAATCTTGCATCTGCAGCAGGATCTTCCATTTTTAGTGAACATTATCCAACAACTATTTTTTCATCTCGAAGTATTTAATTCATTGGAACTTTAATAACCATTCAAAATGAATTGAAGGTCCAAAAAGTTTCTTAGGAATTTTTTACAGTGCCATATAAGAATCCCCCCAAATTAAATATAAATCCCAAATTTCATTGTTGACATTTAAATGGTAGTATATTTTAAAACCAAAGAGAGCATCTCAGATGCAAGTATGAATTTTGATGAATAAAAAGTTGGATTCTTTCAAACATTACAATAATCCAGACAAACAAAAGAATCATTTACCATAATTTCATAGCTAGTTATATATTGCCAATACCAAATATTTTTTAAATAAATTCTATTATTTAAATATACCCTTTCTGCTAAATTAATAACTATATAGCCAGGGCCCGGCACTGCCCGGAAAAAATTAATGGATTTTTTTGTAAAACAAAGTTTTTTCTCCAGTGATCTGTTTAGGTTTTGAAGTTTGGGGTACCCCAGGGTCAGGGAGTTGGGTTGGAGCGTCATACTTGGGATAAGAACCTTCCCTGAGTTGGTGTGGATTTGGTTGAGATTGGTCTTGCGGTTTGCATGTGAAAGATAGGGACATAGGTACAAACAGTTTTATATAGACAGATAACTAGCCAACTGGGGACCGGCGCTGCCTGGGACAAAAAAATTTCAAGGGTACCCATCTGAACATTTTACGTTACACAAAGTTCTCCGGTGATCTGTTAAGGTTTTGGAGTTTGGGTCAGGGGGTCGCGTTGGTGGGGTCATACATGTGTTAAGAACCTTCCCTGAGTTGGTGTGGAGGCCTGTGCAAAATTTGGTGGAGATTGGTCTGGCAGTTTGTGAATGAAAGAGGGGCATAAAGGTACAAATAGTCTATTTTATATATTTAGATAGATAGATAATTAAGCAGACGGGTATTTTTTGCATGGGGAAAAATACCTAACTTCTGCAAGACCAAGACAAATTCCCAATCCAATTCCATGGAGCCCAGGCTTAGGCTTGGATCTGGGTTTTCAAAAAAAATTGAACTTTCATCTTTAATAGCTCCAACAATCTTAAATTAAAGCTAGAAAAAAGTTTATAAAATAACATTTTTGTCATGGCTTTGGGATGATAGATTTAGAAACAGCTGAATCACTGCAACTCAGGTGGGGTTAGCTGTTGGTAAACCTATACATCAACCTAAAATCAATTTCTTTAATCATTTCGCTCTCTAAATATCCAATCTCTATGGGCTAACCACACATATCAAGGTTTCGATGCAAAGTCGCTGTTGATGGAAACAGCTATATTTGGAATTGCAAGTCAAACCCAGCTGACCAAGAGAATCTCACCTGAGTTGACAAAGCCCAAGTTGAGGTCAGAGTTAAACTGGGAATATGTCGTTTTCCCAAATGTGTCGTTTCGCCTAACCTGAGTTAGGCAAAATATGCTCCGCAGGTTTAGGTTAGGTTAGGTAAGGTTAGGTTGGGTTAGGTTAGGTCAGGTCAGGCTAGGTTAGGTTAGGTTAGGCTAGGTTTTGGCAAAATGACACATTTGGCGAAAGGACATGGTATTCATTTTTGTGCTAAATTTTTGTTCATTTTTGAGGACCATTTGGACACCTAGAGTCAAAAAACAAATTTTATCTTTTGCCAATAGCAAAAACTCTCTGATTTCACAACAATCCAATCAGATAAATTTACACTCTTAAAAAATTCCCATTTTCTAACTAATAATGGAATCTGATCAGCAAGATAAGAAAAAACTCCAAGTCTGAAGGGAGGCAGTAATTCAATTGAAACAAAAAAATTAAAAATTTCTTTGAAAAAGTCATTGGAAAAACTTTGAAGTGCATCAAAGTACATGCATAAATATTGTTAATTGGCTAAATCTGCATGAAACCTTTTCCCTCAGTCCAACAAGTTTCTTCTTCAGTCAAACATATATCTTTGTCTAACAATAAGTTGAAACAGTGATTGATCACCTAAGTAAAGGTAAGAGTAAAAGTCTTGATATAAAAAGGAAAATTCTTAAGAAAACTTATTTTTAGAATGAAGGAAGCTATTATTTTTCTCTTTATCTGCACCATTGTCAAATCAAGTAAGTATGAAAAGCCCATCGAGAAAGCTATTATTATGTTGAAATCCATTTCTCAAAACTTTATCAGTGATTATTAATCCTATTCCATTGGTTGGTTGTGATGGAACCGATGATATCTGCAAAGAAATGCATCCTAATTTTAAGTGTAATGTTTTTGATGGTACAGTGGCCAGAGTTGACGGAGGTATGCATTTTGTAATATGACAGAATGTGTGGTATGCTCCACATACTTTCTCACCTCCACTTATGGAAATATTTTTTGTACAAAATTCCCATCTGCCTTAAAAGTCATTTCAAGGTTATAATACGATCTCTCACTTCTTTCCCACAGTACAATATCTTCACCCCGTAAACATTAGTTGCGTCTTTTTAGACTTTAACTGATTTGATTCATGTCATGGCATCATAGTTTATGCAAGCATTCTGCTCTATTTTTTCTCTTACGATGTTTTTTTCTTTTCCAAGCTCAAAAGTCTTTCTAAACAGGTTGCCATTTGCTTGTCTTTCCTTCTCATAAGAAAGTCACTCCAAACAGGCTGCCATTTCTGTTCTCAGTACTGCACTTATTTTCCTGCCTTTTCTAGTTAATCCCTATTGAAATTAGCCAGAAAGTTTCTTGATACAGAATTGTTTATAAAGCCCCTGTTTCCTATCAGTAAACAGTTCAGTATTGATTTTTTTCTTAATTGGGAAGGTCACCACTGGGTTTTTGGCTTATTGCTCAAACGCCACTTATCATGCACCTTCCCACCTCTGATTTATCATCTTCACACCCCCTACGCACTTTACATGCTAATGGTATGACAGAGTACATGGTATGCTTCACATACTTTCTCACCTTTACTTATGGCAATATTTTAATACAAAATTCACATCGGCCTTAAAATTTATTTCAATGTATCCCTCAATCTCTTACTTCTTAACTACGTTACATAACAGTACCCTGTAAACAAAAGAAGCGTCTCTTTAGACACGAACTAAAATGATACTGCCTTCTGCCTACTCTTTGATACTTCATATGGTATGTTCCTGATCTTGCCTGCTTTTGTAAAAGAGCCCCCATTTAGTCAGTCAGTCATTAGCTTTTATGGCTCAGGCATTACATACGTAAATGAATACGCATGTGATGGGCCCTGGTCAAAATTTTTTGACCCGGGTCGGGTCAGATCAATTTTTTGTGGCTTGGGTCGGGTCAGCCTTTATGGTTTGGGTTTGGGTTAGGAAAATTTCCCTTCCAGTCAAAATAAAAATCTCTTCGGGTAGGGTCAAAAAGTATCCAGGTCAAAGGTGGGTCAGCCTCTTATTTATTGTGAGCCCATCTCTACCCCCATTTCATCTTAAAACAGTTTATGAACAATCATATCTTAGATACATTGTTTGCACATCTTTCACCTTTGGAGATGTACATTGTTGTGCTTTTTATACCATTTAGATCACTAACAATTTCATCCTGAGATGTAATTTAAAAATTAAAAAAAATGTTTTTAATCAAGAGGAATATGAAGGCGTTTGTGTCCCAACAAAATGTGACTCAAGAAGGCAATGCATTTCAGTTGGAGATTTGACAGGTGGACTTGTGTCAGGAAAATGCAACATTAGATCAAGTATCAAATTTCAGAAAATTCAAAATATCTGATCAATCATTAATAAATTGATTTTTATTTAGGAAAATGCAATTACATCAAAGCCATCATAATGGCATGAAGATGATAAATTAATATTTCCCTTATATCTTGATCTGGATAATAAATAATACTGAATGGATACTGCACCTGTCTGAGAGCAAGACTTAATGCTGCCTGAACAGCAATTTATCCCTAAAACAAGGGGAAGAAACTAGTGATGAGTCTGGGGCAAAAAGTTTTGACCTGAGTCAGGTCGGGTCAGCCATCTTTGGTTTGCGTTTGGAAAATTTCCCCAGAAAGTCTCAAATTTTCAATTTTTTTCCCTTCAGGTCGACAAAAATCTCATTGTGTTGGGTCAAAAAGTACCTGGGTCAAAGATGGATTTGGCCCTGTATTTTCTGCGGGTCAAAAGTATGCTCTGTTTGGGTGAAGGCCTATCTCTAGAAGAAACCTTGCACCATACCCTGATATTGACATATAAAAAGGTGCTACAAGTTTTTCCCGAATGCAGTTTTCCCAACAACATCTTCCTGCTTTTATTTTCCTAAAAAGATAAAAATTGGGACTAGGATCAGGATCAATAAATTTCAAAGAAAGTATTGGCTAAAAGCTAAGCTAACCTAACCCTTTAGGGTTGAGCATGTTCTTGACCCCAATTTTGGGAAATATTTGAATTCGAGATTTTTTGAATTTGGCAAGATGTTGGTGGGTTTAGCTCATAAAAGGGACAAGGGTGCAGATGAATTAAGGGGCTCTGGCCCACACTGAAATGAAAATCAACTACCTGGCAGTGCCCAGTATAACCTTACCCGTGGCTGAGAGGTCTTTGGCCCCTGACTGAGAACTACGATCTAAAGTTGTGTGTTCAATACGGGGCCATGCCAGAAATTTTTTGAATCTGAATTGCAAAAAAATCAACGAGGCATCCTCAGATAGGCAAACAGTAATCTGGTGTGACCATAGACATAAATCATGAAGCTAGAGATCATTAACAGTATATTTAAGTGGAAAATATAAAGTTAATGTCATTCGGATTGTACCAGTCTTTATCCAAATAAATAAAGGTGATGGAAAAGTACCCTGCTCAAACTATCCCTGATGACACCCCTATCCTGTGTGCCAAAATTTTCAAATTATCCTGATGACCACCAGGACCTGGTCTGCTAATAAACAATCAAAAATATAAGGAAAAAGTTATAATTTATTTTTGTTGTTTCAAACAAAAGCACAGAGAGCAAAAATGAGATCTTACAATTGAGAAATGAACTTACACACTAATTTGTACATTTAAAAATTTGTATGGATGAATCACATGATGAAACTTTTTTGTCATTTTGAACTAAAAAATAAAATGAGCTATCCTTGAATAATAATTTTAATCTTTTTGTCTTTTAGATTTTCAAACCAATCAACTAAACACAAAAATAAGTGTTAGATTAATACTCCTTCAGTTTTTTGCTGCTTTTGCATCAAAACCAGATGGTGATGCTTTGAAATATTTTGCTGAGGCCCCTGATACTGATTGTGAACTCCATCTGACCAATCTGGATGTGATGGAGGACTCCATTGGCCTGGAGAATCTGGACTTGGAGTCATAAAGTTTGTCGAAGAGTCCATCTTGCTGGTACCAGTGGGGTTCATGTTGGGATAGATAAACTGTGAGTGATTGGTCATGTATTGGGAAGATGCAAAGTTTGGGTCAGTGCAAAAGTCTTTGGCAGATCCGTTGAGCCCTAATGGATTCGTCGGCGATGTTGGAAGCATTATGGTATACCTTCCTGTCTTTGAGGGTGACTGGTGTTGTCTAGTTGGGGAAAGCATTTGACTATTGTGCAGTGGTGGTGACATTGTGTGGTTGGAATGCACAGACTGTGGAGGAGACATCATAATTCCATGGTTTGATGGGGACAAGTTATTACCAAGAGGAGGTGGGGATTGCATTTGATTTGATACGTTGGAGTGAGGCGGTGACAAATGGTTGGTATACCCGGTTGGGACAGACTGTTGTTGGTGATGCTTTGCTTGTTGCTGCATATGAGACTCATTGACGGTAGAAAGATATTTGAATCCCCCCATCTGTTGAGGCAAATCATCCCGTGGCAAAGTTCTGTTATTATGCTGACCGTTAACGGCAGCTTCATAACTTGGTGGTTGTTTCATCCCTGATAGAAGGTCCTCAAAGTTTGGTTGTGACAATGTTAGATGGCTGCTGTATTGATTTTGTAAATGTTGGCCCACAGGCGTCAAAGATTTGTCCGACATGCGTTTCCGAGAATTTTTGGCACCATTTCTTGGAAGTGTGTGACCTCCCATGAGATCAAAGTCATCATTGTTGCCAAGTGGGGGTGAGTTTGCCTTTCCCCTTTTCTTTCCTCTACTGGGTTTAGATCCTGGCAAATTACTTTGATTCTGATGTGAATTGCTTGACTGATGATTATTTAGAGATGAAATGTTTTGGCTATTTGTCAGGGCCAATGTGTGAAGAGTTGAAGACATGGGGAGTGCTGGTGGTATGTGCTCCTCCAAAAGAGTTACAATGTCTTGATGTGCTCTCTCATGTGCAACATGAAGTGGCAGTCTGTCCATGTGATCCTGAATGTCTCTATTGGCACAATGGTCAAGCAAAACTCGAGCTGCTTGATAAGATCCTTCTCTTGCTGCTAAAAACAACGGAGTTTCATCTTTGTTATCTTGAGCATCTCTGTTTGCCCCATGAACAAGGAGGATGCCTGCAGCTTCCACGTTGTTTACAGCCGCTGCCCAATGGAGTGCTGTTTTGCCTTGCTCGTCTGCGGAATTGACATCAGCTTCAGCCTCAATCAGTTGCTCAACCATTCCTTCAATGCCCAGTCGTGCAGCTAAAATCAAAGGTGTTGTTCCATCTCCTGTTTTGGCATTCAAGTTTGTTGCTCTGTTTTTCAACAAGATGTGGAAGACTCCTTGCGCATCTGTAGAGACAGAACTGTGAAGTGGAGTTCGTCCAGAATGATCTTGTGCATTCACATCTGCCCCAGCATCAATTAGGAGTTTGGCAGCATCTGCTCTTCTATACCTTGCAGCCAAATGAAGTGGTGTTTCTCCTGTTTTGTCCATTTGAGCATTAATGTCTGCATCTTGGGAGATCAAGTCTTGAATGACTGCAGCTGTAGCCTCATCTTCTTCGAAATTTTCATTGTCGATTTCTGCATAGCAGCCAGAGAGACCTCTTGTTGCGGCGATCATCAATGGTGTCATTCCCATGGGTCCTCTTACATCGACATCATTCATAATCATATCAACAGTTTGGGGTGGAGTAAGCATTCCTGATTGACCTGCAGCATTCAAATGGTGTTGGGTCCATTGCCTGCCATCATTATTGTCAGTAATCACAGTTTGTCCCAAAGGAATATCAAGTTTCTTCTTCTTGGATATGTGCTCCTGCTCTTGTGGATCATCATCAGACCAACCATCTATATTGGTATTAGATGAAATCATTGACATGTTACCAAATCCAAAACCCTGCCCATCCAATTTCCTTTGCTTTAGAGGTTGTGAAAATCCATCTGGGAACCAGGTGATACCCCTGGCTCTCTTTTTATTTGTCTGCACAATAACACCAATAGTCACAACAATCAATGCAACTATAACAAGTCCAATAATCACTCCATAAGTATCTTTTGAGGATGATCCAGATCCTGGGGAATCCCCTTTTGCATAGCCAACTTGTACAATGCCCCAGTCATCTGTGGGTTCTTGAGACTTTCCCATCATGGCACTGAAATAATTGGCGTAATCTTCCACATCGTTAAAGCAGTGTTCATCAAGCTCCTCAAAGTTGCACTTGACATTGTCAATTTCAAGGTAAACAACAATTCCTAGTTTTGCTTGTAGAATTAAGTTTGTATTGAATGCATATCCAACATCTTCCATTTGTCCTCCAGGATTGTAATCAAAAATCATGGCCTGTCCGCTACTGTCTTTACTAATTTTGAAGTTACTCCTCATCATTAATGACATGTATCTCACAAATCTCTTCTGCTTTTCCTCATCAAATCCATCTTTGTTCACTGCTAAAACAACATAAAAGCTTCCAGGAATGATTTTGTGCCTTTCTTTTTTGCGCTCACAATCAAGACCATCCCATCCACAAGCCTCGCTGTTGCAGTTTTCATCACATATACCATTCCCATAATGGTCAGTACAATAAGCATCATAGAGCTTGTCACAAGGCAATTGTTTATCCTCACAATCATACCCATCAAAAAGACATTCCTTTGTATTGCATGCCAAATCACAATGATCATCTCTGAAAACTTCCCAACAATTCCTCCCATTTTGGGTTGTTGCATTGCAAAATTTCCACGGGTTTAGGCCAAGTCTGCAATCACCACCATCATAATTGCAATAATGGGTGTTGCATTCTTCATCACACTTGTTGTTGCCTGACTTCAAACTGCATTTATTGTCAATGCACCTCTGATTCTCTATGTAGACATTGATATCTGCTGATTGTTTGTCAATCCCTCCGGGTGATGAAGGAGCTTCAATGTCACAGTTTTTTCCTTTGAATCCTTTTTCACAGTAACAATCATAGTTTCCAATTTTGTCAATACATTTTCCTTGTTTACATGGGTTGTATGAGCATTCATTTCTGGTATCCTCCTCGCACTTTCTCCCTGTTGTTCCAGCTGGACAAAGACAGACAAAGTCAGAGCCAACTTCTTGACAAGTTCCTCCATTTTGACACAGATTATGGGTACAACTGCTTCCAAAGAATTCACAATTCATTCCACTGTATCCAGTTGGACAGATACACTCATGGGTGAAGTCAGAGTTGGCACAGACACCCCCATTCTGGCATGGGTTATGGTGGCAAAAGTTTCTTCTTGTCTCGCAATACTTCCCCATCCAGCCTGGCTTGCACACGCAGTTGAAGTCATTGACAAGCTGCAGACATTCTTGAGTGCCTTGATGTGAACATGGTTTTGAGAGGCATTCATTGACATCTCCTTCACAACGGTTTCCAACATACCCTGGTTTGCAAATACACTCATACCCCCCAACTTTGTCCACACATGTACCCCCATGGTAACAAGGATTTTCCAAACAATCATCCACATTGATTTCACAAAGTTGACCCTGAGTTCCAAAAGGGCATGAGCATTGAAACCCATTCTCCATATCTGAACATGTACCACCATTTTTGCATGGACTAGGGTCACAATTGTTGATGTTGAATTCACAATTTTTTCCTTGGAATCCTTGTGGACATGTACAGTAATAGGTATTGACAAGATCTTGGCAAGTGGCTCCATTTTGACATGGATTCAAACTACATTCATTCACTTCACTTTGACAATAGCTTCCTTTGAAGCCTGTCTTGCAGATGCATTCATGAGTGTCACCTTTGTTGAGACAATGTCCATTGTTGGAGCAAAGTTTTTCCAGGGGAACATTTTGGAGGGACGCAGAGACTTCACATGAAACTTCTCGAACATCGCAGACCTTTCCTGACCATCCTTGAAGACATTGACAGCGAAATGTTTTCCCTTGTTGAAAACACTTGGCATCATTTTGGCAAGGTGAATCTGAACACCAGTCAATAATTTTTTCACAATGCCTTCCCGTTAGGCCTTCAGGACAAATGCAACTGAATGAGGTATCATTTGGAATGCAGTTTCCTCCATTGATGCAAGGATCACCATTGCAAGGAGAAATTTTGGTTTGACAATTGGCCCCAGTGAAGCCTTTCTGACAGATGCATGTGTAATTGTTGATTCCATCAAGGCATGTTCCTCCGTTCAGGCATGAACTTGTTGTGCAATCTTCATCATTGGTTTGACAGTTGTTGCCGCTGAATCCAATTGGGCATTTGCATCTAAAATTTAAAATAGTAAAGTTTATTGCTTGCACCTGAGATCAAATTCTTGTTCCTTAGATCTTAAACCCCCACCAAATGGCCCTTTAAGTCCAGGGTTCAATTTATGCAAACAAAGGTTTCCAAACACACAATACCTCTCAATTACCATCAAATGAGCCTAGATTGGACAAGATGTGTAAAATATTAAATTGTTGGCCTGTTCAAATCAATAGTTTAAGCCATGATTCCCTACCATTCCTAGCTTAAGTTTTGAGTTATACACCTAAAGGCTTTAATTCAAATTTTTAAAGTTCTAGACAACTATTTAACCCAACTTTTTTGAAAGGGATAAGCCCTGTTTGTAATGCCCGTTAAGGCTCATATGAAAAGGTTGTCTATCTAATCCCTTATAGCTTTCTCCAAGAAGAGTTCTGTTATTACAACTTGTGTATTTTGAAAGGAGAGGCCAAGTTTTGGTGTATGATTATAACAATACTGAGTAAGAATTTAAGGTATAACAGTTAACTTTACTATGATATGATGATTGTTCAAAAAAAACTTACGTGTAAGAGTTGACATAATCATGACAAGTGGCACCATTTTTACATGGCCTGGAGGCACACTCGTCCAGATCATCTTGGCAAAGTGGTCCGCCAAACCCATCTGGACAAAGGCATTTGAACTCATTGACTAAGTCAATACAAGTGCCTCCATTAAAGCATGTTGATGTGGCACAATCATCTGTGTTGATCAAGCAATCACGCCCCTCATATCCTTGCTTGCATTGGCACTCATAGCTTCCATAAGTATTGAGGCATGTGGCTGAATTCCTGCATGGATTGATCAGGCACTCATTGATGTCATCCTTGCAGAATCTCCCAGTGAAACCCAAGGGACAGGTACAATAGTAGTCTCTGAAGTTCATGGCAGGTGTGCAGGTTGCCCCATTGGTACAGTTGTTGTTGCTACAAGGATCCATTTCAACATCACAAGTTTTTCCAGTGAAAGGAGGCTCGCAAGCACACTTGAAATCATTGACTTGATCTATACACGAGCCCCCATTTTTGCAAGGACTGCCTTTACAATCATTGATGTTTTCTTGGCAATTGTCTCCAGTGAATCCCAAGGTACACTTACAGCTGTAGGAATTGAAATGAGTTGTGCAAATTCCACCGTGTTGGCAAGGATTTCCTTTGCACAAATCCACT
>Ga0194133_10005475_pt1 | contig 16151 bp, 3 predicted proteins | sample TA2KigOf40mmetaG_FD_155448 | JGI IMG/M metagenome (GOLD analysis project Ga0194133, IMG submission 155448) | Freshwater microbial communities from Lake Tanganyika, Tanzania - TA2015055 Kigoma Offshore 40m | ecosystem: Environmental > Aquatic > Freshwater > Lake | place: Tanzania: Lake Tanganyika...
TTCATTTTAAAACTTCAAAATTCAAAATGATATCAAAATTACGGCTTGGAAACCATATGCTTTCATCAATAGTTGTGGATTGCAGTGTAAAATATCCTTCAGTGACTCTGAAAATAATGACTGACAATTTTTTTTATTACATAAGCTGATTCCAAACAAGATCAAAAAATTACCTTTTTGACCCCTAGTTTCATTTTGTATAGATTTTTAGTTTAGAGAAAATATTGTAGCATGCGCTCATTTACCGATTTTACTTTCAATTCACTTAATGATATTTTAACTATACTTTGCACATTAAAGTCATTTTGAACAAGCTTCTGTTATTATTTCTCATCACCCATTAATGTAGTTTACTCTAAACAGGCTGCTGTTATGGTTCTTCATTCCCACCTCTTGATGGTCTTGGCGCCAACATTTTAACCTCTTCCATTTTGCCAGAAAGTTCTGGCTCCTATTTTGTATAGAAAGCTTTACCCATCTATCAATAAATTGTTCAGGACTGATTTTTTTCTTGATTGGGAAGGTAATCACTGGATTTTGCTTGTCTTCTTGAGACTGCAGCATACAAACTCATTAAAATTATTGAAACTATATATCCTCAAAATATTTCAAAATAGTTACTCTCTAAGTATGGCATTTCTTTTATTAGTAAGCGAAATAATAATCTCAAAAGATTTGAATATAATTATTGACAAAAATGATCAACGAGAGGAAATTGTGAAAGCTCTCTTTAATACTTTTATTAGAATCTTATACAAAATCCTTTAAGTCAATCAACCTGAAGTACATAGAATTCTTGAATCGTTTAAATCAAATTAGTAAAAGAATTGTAAAATATAAAAGCAAATGTCCTTTCTTTAAGTACAATGGCAACTCTGAAGATAAATTTCTTTTGAGGCAGAGGAAAAAATTTTGAAAGAGGATATTTTTCTTATTTTCATCTTATAGCATAACGAAAGTATGTAGAGGGAATAGTTTAATTGATTGAATTCAATACTCTAACATAAATTTGTAAAATGTTACAGTAAATCTCACATTTACTATATTTTTGTAGATTTCTTTTTATTTGGTTAAAGTAAAAGTACATAATCTACGTATTTCCTTTAAAATACTTATTCCCCAAAACAAAACTTTATTAGTACCTTTTGTATTAATTATTCTTAAAGCATTTATATCCCCTTTTAATGATCCCCTTTTCTTGATATTAATCGCCCATCAAAGACACCTATCTTTGATTCCCCTTTTCTATCAAGAGTGTTTGGACACCTGCTTAACAGGTTGTCTCTATTCTGGGACAGATCAAATATTTACCGTTTCCTTCCCAGCAACCAATGACAGGTCCCTGATCTAGTTTTCCCTCCACTTATTCCCGATCTGGGTTATTGACCTGATCCGACTATTCAAATATTCTGATCCGACTGTCAAAATGTCCTGATCCATCTCTAGGGTATAAAACCCAGAGCATTTGTCAAATATACTGATAGTATCTCATTGGTCTAAGTGGTGCGTTGATATGACGATTCTGAATTGGAAAAACCTACCCAAAATACAAGAATATTGAGGGTTTTGTTTTTACAATCAAGAAAACAGTTTTCATCTCTAAAATTCAATAGTTGTATGATAGCCTTTTGGCAAACAGAAACATGACACACCTGGGTGGAGGGTTATCAATATAATAATGTCAACAAATTTTGGAAATCAACACATTGGTGAAATAAAATAAGATTTTTCAATTTGGTTCTCAATCCCATCCTAATTTTGCTCTTTCAAGACGATGAAATCGAATCAAAGAAAAAAAAGTTTTCTGATTTTGCAAAAATATACCTTCCTTTCATTCTCCAACCTTGAATGGTAATAAAAAATTTGTTTAATTAATCTAATAACACAATAAAATGCCTCTCAGGTGGAAATGTGGAGTTTTCAATTTTAATATAGTTTTTGAACACGTTTTCAGAGTCAAATAAGTATTTTTAACAAACGGAAAAAAAAGTTTTGAGTCAGTATTCAAAATGTAGAGCTAAATATAGCAAAACGAAAAAAAAGATAAATTCTGAGGAAATTCTCTTGAGATGTTCAAATTGATTCTATTCCTCTGAGGAACATAAAATTCTTAGTATATAGCTATTCTTTTTTAGTAAAATGAGATCTTCTTCGGTTCTTGCTTGAAATAAAAAATAATCTACGTGGTGAAAATTATTCTGAGATGTGAATGAAACAAGTGTTCAGGGAGGGAGGACTCTTTGTAATGTCAACAGCATGAAACTCAAGTGGTGCTTGAACCTTAAAACTTGAATTTTAAATCAAAGGCTAAAATCATTTTCAGATATAATAAAATTCAGGTCGTGTTGGTGTCATTTTGTCTGAAATCAACAGTTGTTATTATGGAAATAATTGATTTGCTTTGTGCCCAGGGAAAAGTCAAAATATGATACATGAAGAACATAAAGACAATGCTTGCACTTGATAGAATAGAAATACTATGGGATGATTACAATCTGACTTGCCAAGCATTGTTATGTCAGGGTGGTCAGGTTTGATGAAGCTGGAAATCTATCCCAGCAACCCTGGTTTGACTCTTGCCCAGGTAAAAAAACCACAAAAAATTATCAAAAACCCCCAACTGTGCCTTTAATTGCCACAAGTTGCAAGGCATAATTAAAATATATTTATATAAACCAGGTAGACGGGTATTTTTGTGCAGGGAAAAATACCTAACCCTCCCTGAGCGACTGGATAGATGTTCAATTAATTGATTAGATTACACAACAAACAACGAAGAGCTGTTTTTTTTTGCAATAAAACTCAACGTGAAAAAGTTGGGAGGGGGGGATGTTATTGCTAAATTCACTAGATACCTTTGAACTTAAATATCTCAGCTTCTAGACAAGATATCAAAAATCTGGTAGGCAAATTTTGAGCTACCAATATGATCATTATTCTTGCCAAATTTCAGCCTTCTAGCTTCTCTGGTATGTGCAAAAAAAGAGGTGACAGATGGACACATGATGTCATCCCATTTTCCCATGATCCCTATACAAAAAAACAAACCATAATGAAAATTCTAAACTTCCCCCCTCGCTTCGCTCGGGAGGGATCAACCAAAAGTGAGCCAGGCAACTATGAAAAACCTTGACCTAATTAAAAAGTTGATGATGTTATTTGTCAAAGAAGGAGGCATATAATAAACTGCGATGAAAGATAGAATTTTCTTTCACCAACAAGAAAAGGAATCATCAATATGGTTGCCTTAATTAACAAATAGCTGAAGGCTAACCTAAATCTAGGTCAAATGAGATTCAGTAAACCAAAGTACAATGGCAAACTATCAGGAAATAAAACAAATGAGATACTAATAGCTTTTTTGAGATAAAGGAGAATTTATATACATGCAACTCAGATCCAGGCAGGAAACTCTGGCGGTCAGTCTAAGGGTTCAGATTTATAATTAAGATAACAAGGATTGAGGCTTGTATCCGAACGGAAAAAAGACAGCATTATTAAAGTGTAAATCAGGGAATTTAAGATATTTATCAGAGAAGGGGTTTGATCGAGGACAATCAAAAGTTCATGCCATGGTATGCCCTGACCCAACCCTACCTGACATGTAGTAAATAAGGGGCTGACCCAGCTTTGACATAGGTATTTTTTGACCCAAACCTAAGAGGTTTTTTTACCTGACTTGATAAAAAATTGAAAAAATGTTATTTTCCTGACTCAGAGAAGGGTGACATGACCAGACCCGAGAAGCCAAAAAATTACCTGACTGAACCCATCTCTACAGTAAAGTCATTTTGGAAAAATGAAACTTTAATTTTGGTAAAGAAAAATATCTTTAAGTAATTTCATTATTTAGTATAACCAAAAAGCCATAGTCCATTAAAAGAAAATTTCTTTGGAGAATGGATAACAATATATTAGAGATGGGCCCTGACCCGACCTGACATGACCCGAGCTTACTTTTGACCCGCAGTAAATAAGAGGCCGACCTGCCTTTGAACCAGGTACTTTTTGACCCAACCCGCAGAGATTTTTTTTGATCGCAATGGGAAAAAATTGAAAAATTTGACATTTTTAGGTGAAATTTTCCAAATTCAAACCCAAACCATAAATTTTGACCCAGACCCATCACTACAATATATGGACTGACATATCATGGTTTCATTATAAATAACCACCTTGGGAAACGAATCAAATGGTCAGTGTGGCTTAAGGCTACTGACTGTGAATTTGAGCTCCAAAGTTCAGTGCTGACAGAAAATTATTCCTGGACTCCTAAAAAATAGACACTTCTGTAATAAAAAACTTTTCTGTTGTCACCCTGAAATGAGTGTTAATACAGAAAAAGTTTGAACTATTTGTAAAAAATCCACCAGGTCCATTCCCTGGCTCCCTACCCTCCCACTCTGAGACTCTTATTCCATTCGTACTCAGCTCTAACTAGACAAACCACCATGAGTCCCCACATTTAAAACTTTTAACTTTATTTAAACATGTCGCCAAGCATTGTCTTCATCTCATCACATTATATACGACATTTTCCATTTAATTCAACATTTTACAGAGATGAAATCGTCTAGATAATTTTAATTATATCTGAAAAGGGTTTATTATTTCCTCTTCACAAACCCAAGTGGCATCATATTTTCTCTTTAATTGTTTAGAAAACAGCAATTAAATTGAAAAAGCTTTAATTCATTTTTACCTTTGACAAACAAAAATCTCAAAATATTTTTAAAAAAAAATTCTGTAAACTTTTTTTAGAAAATAGAATTTATATGTTATTGAATTTTTACTTAATTAATAATTTGGTTACCTATATTAACTTTCAAATGTCTCCAAGAAAAAAGGAATTATCAAAAAAACACCCCATATATTGTAGTAAATTAAAAAATATACCATGGATATAAATCAAACCTTGACATTAAAATCCTTCCTTTAAGGCTTTTTGTTAATTTTAGCTCAGTGTGACACTCCGCTTTTGAAATCTTCTCATCTAAGCTAATGAATATTTATTGGGCCATTTATATTAATGAAGTAATTACTTATTTGGTGAAAACTAATTAAGATTCAAAGTTGAAGAATTTTATGGCTGAGAAATCCACATCATTAGGACCTTTGATTTTTGAACCGATGCAGGCAAAAAGTTCTTCAGTTTGATGTCTGTTGGTGTTTCAAAAGTATCCAAAATTTATTTATTTAGAATATACTCAAATACCACCCACATTTAGGTATAAATTAACACTTAAGATTTTATCATAACTATAGGTGTGATCACACAGACACACACCCTTGACCCGGCAAGCTTGGGCGAAGGTCATCTTGGAATGATGAAAAACATGTTGTGTGTAACATCTTTCACTTGTTATAACTTAATTGTTTGATACCTTATTTTATAGGCCTGGGGTGATTTACAGCTGTAGCTGTTGCAGCTGCAAGAGCTGAATCAAGAAGCTATTGACAAATGCAAAATTAATCAAATTTTTTTAGATAAATTTCTCAATTTCTTTGGTTATGTTTTAATGGACTCTAATATATGCTGGCTGAGGAGGAGGCATTTAAAAAAACATGTTTCCTCTTTAACAAAAGAAATTGAAATGACTGGACAGACTGCCCTCTGACTGATCTTACCAACATGTAAGGGATGGATATTTGCTAGAGTACCTCGCAAAAATTTAATTTTCAATGCAAAGAAAAGCTAATCTTAAACCCATGTAGATTAAATTTTATGAAATTGCAATAATAATAATAGTAATCTGGTGCAGTTTATACTCATGAGATGCTGATGAGTGATCAACACCCTTATCAGGGTCCACCAGTAGAAGTCTACCATATAGAAGATTACTATCACGCTGACTGAGGGTGCCTAGTTGATTTTTTTTCAATCCAGGGTTGAAATCTTAGTTCTCAGTCAGGTGCCTTTTACCTCTAAGCCACTACAACCCCTTCAAAACAAGGGGGCATTCACTTTTTTTATCGAATCTATTGATTTTATAACACTTTTGGGACATTGTGTGCAATGTTACTTTATTTATTGAGACCTAACAAGAGAAAATCAAAAATATTCTTTATTGATTTGGTCAATTCCCTTTTTTCATCATAGTTTTTTTTGGTGCATGCATCTTTATTCTGATTCGTATTCGTAAAACAATTTACCGAGGACAACACCTCAGGGAAATTTTTTATGGTGGAAGAAATGCCAAAGATCTTGGTAAATTGCATTTAACATCGAGCTTAGAATGGTAAGCAATCATGTATGTATGTTATTCCACTAAGGATAAAAATGCTTGAAAAATCAACTTACAAAAAGAGAGAAGCAAAATTGAAAATTTGAATATTGTAAGCACTATTCATATTTTTGGAGGTTTTTCCACCTTTGAGCTTTCCAAGTGATTTTACTTAGATATAACGTAACTGTTCAAAATAATTTCAAGTTATTAATTATTTAGCTCTTTTAACCCTTTCAATAGAGGCAGCTTTGTTAACTTTACCTCAACGGCATTAAAAGACAAAATAAATTTTATAACCTGATATCTTTGAAAAAAAATGTAGAGATAAAATGTCTGCTTGAGGGCTTATCCCTTGCAGTTTTAGATTTTTTTGTTGGACTAAAAATTAGGAGTAGAGGTTGATTATCAGCACTCAGAGATAGTATGTCTCACAGAGGGTGTGTCCAAGGTTCACTCTTACTTAAGATCTAAATTGTTCAGTCTTTATTTGTACTGTCAGAAGCAAAGATGACAACAATACCACAAATGATTATCAAGTTTTCATTTCGGGCAATGCAGTATGCAATACATAATGAAATTTGAATTCTGATGAAAAAATACTTTCACTATTTGAGAAATTAATGATATGGGACTATAATGATTGTTTCTCTTTATTGCATTTTTGACAATTAACTTTTGAAATGGTAGTTTTTCCCCTGGGTGAGTCATTTTGTCTACAATATAGTCTTCACAAAGGTCAATTTAGAAAGCCTAGTTTTCTACCGTCGAGCAAACCAGCCTTAGGTGCGGCAATTGATAATTAGGAAATTTTCAAACTCCGGTAAAGAAACCATATTTATGGATATTTGTTTTGTTTGAGTTGAATAAAGCAATAATAAATTAGATGGACATTTTTTGTGTGGGAAAAAATGCCAAACCCTCTCGAGCAACCAATCCCTAGCTAAATTCACTACATAACTTTGAACTAAATTATCTCAGCTTCTAGTCAAAATTCCAAAAATCTGGTCCACAGATTTTGAACCATACAAGTAAGGATTATTCTTGCCAAATTTCAGTCCTCAAGATTTAAAACTGTGGAAGGAGATAGAGGTAACACACGGACACAGAAAGTTCTGCCATTTTCTCGTGATCCCTACACAAATTTATAACTTCTGCCTCGCATTGCTTGGGAGGGATAAAAATTATTGCAAAGTTATAAAAGCTGTCAATCAACCAATCACAAAAGGAAATCTAAAAAATATTATTAATCTGTTACAGTAAGAATAATTATAGTTCGCCTATCAATGAGTTTGCCAACCCAGAACATAAGATCAAAAGTTCGCCTATCTAACAGTTGGCCTGATCCCGAGCTCGGGCTTGGAGTTACATATAATAAATCAAGACAATTTTATTGCTAACCTAACCCAACCCAACCATCTGGGTCTAACCCGTTGGGTGTTATCATCTGGGCCTAGTTTTGCAGGCCCAGAAGGTAGGCAAACTAGTAATCTTATTTAGTAGTAAGCGAACTACTAGTCATGAAGGCGAACTAGGGGTAGGCAAACTCTCTAAGTACCATAGGCTTTATTATATTTTATACTAGCTGAGGTACCCGGCCCGGCACTGCCTGGGATAATTTACAATCTGCTTAACATCTTTTGTTTTGTAAAAAAAAATGTGTCCTTCAGCCTATAGGGTTTTCAATCCCCCAGGCGCAGGCAGGGTAGAAAACAAGGGTTATACTGGCACCAAAACCTTCCTTGAACACGTGGGGATGTGTGAGCAAAATTTCATCAAGATCAGTGTAGGGGTTTGGATTTCCATTACCCCTCCACGTACCAACAGACAAACAAACAAAAACTACGCCCATTTTTGTATATATAGAAGACTCATAAACTATTTCAAATTTCAAACATTTTTTACAACTAAAACTTTTCGTTGCACTGCAAAAAAGTGTTTTTATATTTGCTAAGTACCTTAAAAGTTTCCAGAAAGAAAATCTACAAATATCAGCCACAGGCTGATAACCCCACTTCCTAAAGTGACTTCCTGCAGAAGATCACTTTTTAACCATTTATCCCCCTACCATTTGGTTTATCTTCAAACTCTTCTGCATTCTTGAGCTGATCCATTTGAAAAAGAAGGCGTGTATGAATAAACAGAAGATTTTCACAATTTCTTCGTTGATTTTCTTTGTCAGGACCATTGAAATACAATTCTTGCTTTTTTCAAGGCACTTTTTTGTCACAACAAATAGATATGACTTTTTACAAGATTTTTAATAATGGAAACACCAACCTCATGCAAACTGGGGGATCACTAAAACTATATAATCAATTAAAGTGTCTTTGAGCTGCCACAACATTGTGAAGGAAAGAATGTTCAGTCAGTAATATTTTCTTGGTGTGAGTTGGAATAATCTATAATCTATAACCACAAAGTAAGTTATCAATCAATCTGTGAGTTCCAAAATAACTAGAGATTCTCTGTTTTTTCCATCAATATATCAGGCTTTGTTTCAACATGACTTACTAAATGTTTCTTTGAAGCTAAGGCTCTAGACTAATTATCAGAGCTGAAATGCTTCAAAGTCGTGAATTTATAGTAAACTTGTCTAATTTTCATGCTTTTCGAATTTGTACATATCCTTTCAATCTAATTACAAAAGTTTTCAGAAATGAAAGAGAACTTTTATTTTCCTGGATGGGTATAACATCATATTGAATAAAGTATGTTGTCAAGAGAAATAATATTCAAATATTCATGAGTTTTTCCAACTTGATTGATCATTTTACAAGATATAGATGATTAATTTCAGGTGAACCAAACACATGTTTATAGGAATTACTATTTTTTAGAGCAAATAAAGTGAGAAGAAAGAAAGATTGGGACGCCCTTTCAATGTTAATTAGGTTACTTGTAAGGAAAAGTTAGATTAAAATATTCCTTTCAAAGTTTATTACTTTTGCCCATTTTTTCCAGGGGAATGGGAGGCAAAGCACTATACATTAGTACGATTCGTATGCATTAATAATTTTTATGTCTGATTGATTGATTGACAGCTTTTATTTCGAATTGATTGTTCTTTCTCCTAGGAGACAAACTGATCTGCACAACAACCATTCTTGAATTGACTAATTGAGTCAAAGGCAAAGGTATGTATTGTTGCAAAGCTTTCCTCCAACCAAGATCCCAGATTCCCCTAATTTGTTTCCTTTGTTTCATTGTCAGGCCATACTAATCTAAAAGTCTTGTAAAAGCTGTGCCTCCAAAATCCTGGATGAAGTTTAGTTCAGCTTCCACAGCTATTAAGATTATTAGAGATCAAACTCTTCATTCTCTTTATGAGAAATTAATGAGGAATGCTTATCAAGAAGCTCGTAAACCCAAACAAATATACGTCTTTGATAACTCGCACAATAAGCATGGAAAGAAAAGATTCCACATCTGGATCTGTTTGATTCTACGTCAAATAAACTTTCCCTGGTTTGGCTTGGACAGACCAATATCCAACAACATGCAAAGAAAGAGAATTTTAAATTTTGAGAATTGAATCTTTTTCTGAGATAAATATTTTAAAAATTGTGAATTTTATTGACAAATATTTTGACTCAGAATATATAAGCATTACTGTTATCTCTGACTTTTCATGTCCTTTAAATGTCACATTAACTGGGAACTTCATGATTCTTAAAAAGTATTGTTAAACATTAATAGTATGCTTGAATCAATAAAGGAAATTGAAGTTGAAATTGTTATCAAGTTTATTCGAGCTTTCTTGTTTCGTGAAATATCACATTGAATTTTTGGTACTGAGAAAACATTCTATGAAAGCTCTTGTGAAAAGTTCAATTGGATATAAGACAGAACTTTTTGCCATATGGTTCTTCTTCATATATGTAAAAGTTTTATCTAAGATGCTCTATGAAAAATATTTTTTTTCAAAAAGAAAGCATTCTAAAGATTTTAAAAATACTTGCGTCCCAAGTGTTTTTGAAGTTTTCACACTTGTTATCAAACAATCCTTTGAACAATATTTTTTACTATAAATTCACTGTGTTCAAGGTGATTCATGCAATCAAGATTCAAAAGTAGATTTTTTCAAGTCAAAGTTTTCGGAAAATTGAAAAGAAATTTCCCAGTATTTGTCAAATTCGGTAGCTCAATTCGCTTTATAAAAGTAATCAAAACTTTTTATTGACTTGAAATTGATTTACAATGGGGAAAAGTAATTTTTTGTGTAAAGTATGATTTGCTTCAAAATTGAAAATTTTTATTCGTTTGATGTCCAGGTTATGTGTGTCAACTGACTGTTTATTTGTGATCCAAGTGCTTGAAATTTGTTTTCTTCAGCTTTTTTTGAAATGGTAGCTGCATCTCAAAGGTGGATCTTAACTTTTCAAAATCTGTACTTTTTTGGTTATAACCAAGAAAAATTTATTCTTTTGGAAATGAAATTCTTTCTTTTAAATTAAAGCAAAGACATTTTTGTTGATAAAACTGCATCAAAATTAAATTGTAATTTGGATTTTTTAGTTTACATAGTCTAGGACTCTAATTCTTATTCTCGTCTTAGGCTTTCGTGTCTTTTTTGATTTAAGTTATCACTTTTTGCTCAATGTATTTTTCATCTTGAGAAAAATTCTTTTTGGTGAAGTTAAAAATTACCAATTTTTTTTGTTGACTTTCCTTTCACCCTCCTTTCTTTTACATCTTAGATGGTTGGAAATCGAAACTTTGAATGCCAAGTTAATTGAAAAATATTGTACAAAAATACTATTTCTATATCGTCCCTTTCCCCAAAAATGTCCCTTGAATGTGGGCAAGTTAAGAAAAGGAGCAAAAATATTCTGTCCGTTGCCTTTCGCCTCTCCAACCCTTAAAAAAATCAACATCAATTTTAGGATGGATTCGTTTTTCCAGGACTTTCTATTCTCTCTGAAAGAGCAACAAGAACAACGACGGTGGCTTCGACGGGAACAACAAGCAATGGATGGCCGTCAGTAAGTTACTTACACCAAGGTCAGCCAGAAAGGTTTTTCAGTTAAGGCGATTAGACATTTTAATGAAAATACAGAGGAAACAGTGGCCCAATAGTTTTGAGGAAGAAACAAAAGAAGGTAAAAATTTCTAATATTGTGAAAGCGCACTAACCCAAAGGGCACTCTTGAAATATTAATTTTGAGTGAAGTATCAGGATTTTAAATGCTTTATTGTAAGATATTGCTAACGAAAGTTGAAATGACTTCAAATTAAATATTCATAAATTTTTGTCAGTTTTGGCAGATTCCTGTGGAAGGATAAAAACTTTGATAGTTTGTCAATTTCGATAGTTTTTTCTGATATGTGGAGATATTTCAAGGACAATAGCTCAATTTCTTGATAATTGAATAGTTTACATTTTATTGCTCACTTAGATAGATACTCATGTTTTCCCATGTTATTGAATTGTTAAGTTCGAATTGCACTCGAAGGTCCTGCTTGACAAGTCCCAAGGGCTTTTTGTGTCACAGAAGCTCATCTGGCTTATGACATTTTTGACGTAATAAATATTCATGGTTGTCTCTGGAAATGCAAATCATCTTCCAGATTTTCAAGTTACTTTATTTCATCAAAGGCAAAAGTCTTTAGAAAAAAATTTCTTGATCGAAATATTAAAACAAACAATTTTAGCTTAAATCCTTCGAACAGTAAGGAGATGTTCAAAGATTAACGTTTAATTCTTTAAGCAAGTTCATGCAATGGCCAACTAACGTTTCAACACAAATTTCAATTGCTGTAAAAATGTAAAATTTGTATTAAAGAACATGTTCTCAAATTCGATTTTTAAAAAGTATAAATTTGATAATTCATTCTTTTTGTAATTTTTATTTTTTTGGAATACACATAAAAAATAATTAATTGCCAATACTAAATTTAAGATATTGATTGTGCGTGCATTTTTTAAAATCATAAAGAATAAGATGACCGCTGTAATCAAAATGAACTGTAAATATTAATAGAACTGAAGTTCATGCTTATAAGATGAAACCAAAGAATAAAATACAAATACATGGTAAAAGTTTTTGGCTCTCAGGGTAGCGATGGGTCCGGGTCAAAAAATTTTGACCAAGGTCGGGTCAATTTTTTGTGGCTCGGGTCGGGTCGGGTCAGCCATTTATGGTTTGGGTTAGAATTTGGAAAACTTCCCCTAAAAATGTTAAATTTTTCAACTTTTTTCCCTTCGGATCAAAAAAATTGCTTCGGGTCGAGTCGGGTCAGGGCCCATCTCTATCTCAGGGTGGAGAGAGTCCTCTGCGAAATATCTACACCCACTAGTAGAAATATCCCTTGACTCTTGTGTCAATTTTCAATATGATTACTTCGTTTCTTGGGATGAGTTGCTGATACTAGATTTGGTGTTGGATTCCTTTTAATCGAAACTAAGTTATACATTATTTTCCTTTGGATCTTTTATAGAAGACTTGAACATAATTTTTTTGTCAAAGCCCTGCCTAGCTAAGTACGCGCTTTACTTATAACCCGATTTTCTGAACATAAATCTTTTGACTAGGCATAGATGGTCCTTGATAGAAATAGTCAAGCCAAGATAGTTGTTACAAATAGTTGTATTAGATTGATTTTTTCCAAGAAAAGTTCACAGAAATGTTTATCTTGTAATTTGAGAAACAGTGCCAAACTTTTCAACCTGTTAAAAATTCTGTTGAAACTTGTTGATTTTATTTTAAATGAAAGAAAAAAGGTATTAGGAATTAGGTAAGACAAGGTTAAGTACAAGCTCATTGACTCCTAAAACCGATTTTTATAAAGCTTTTCAAATTTTTGATCAGACACAATATCTATTTTAAGAAAAAAAATTTTCGTACAAGATTTTATATGTCTGACAATTTTAATTTACTCCAAACAATAATAAATCCTTTTTATCCATCAGCATTTCTTACAGTTGTTTAATAATAAAACTTTTGATATTTTCATCATTTATATGCAAGACAGTTTTTGACAAAGCTTTTGCAGGATTATCCAAAAACAAAAGGATGAAAAACATCATAATTAAAAAAAAGTTTGCAATATATAGCTCTGAATGAAAAGCAAAAATATCTTAGAAAAAAGGAGTTCCCTTTTACAAGTTAAAAAACAAAAGATTCTAATTTCTAAGTCACGTTTTGCAATTTCGAACAAATAACCTGGAATTTGATTTCCTCTCCTGCAGTCTGGATTAGTTGGGTAATCCCAGGAAATAGGAAAAGGAATGGATTATCAATCAATTTTGACATTTTACCAAGTGATAAAAGTAAAGAAGTTTATTTCTGAGGTGGTCAATAAATAGTTTTCAGTGTTTAAGAATTTTTCTTTCAATTGGATGTTTCACTAGTCAATAGTATTTCTCAAAAACTGGAGAGATTAATTCATTTTCTTCGGTGAATTCCTCATTTATTTTTACTTTCAGAAAATTAACTTTTTCCTAGTGCACCAGCTGAAAAATTTATAGATTTTTTAAGGCTTACAACATTTAAAGGTAAAAAATCTTTTGACCCACCGTATAGTTTCAGCTAATAAAAACAGTTCTGAAAAATTATATTTTGTTCACAAGGAAGAAAATACATCACTGTCAAAACTAATTTTTACTTGAGATTGAAATCTTATGGAACATCCTGTGCAGATCAAAAAGGATAAAAATTGCTCTCTGCAAATTCAGAAAATATTTACTCTGCTTTTTTGTTTTAGAAAGATTATATTTTACACCTATAAACAAGCTGAAAATCAACAAAAGTCTTTAAGAATCAAAAACGACGTATGTACATCTGGTTGGAAGGATTGAAAGAAAATACTGCACTCCAAAGTTAACAAAAACTTTTTTAAAAATAAAAATCTTTCTAGCATGTTGGTCAAGTTTAAGTGTAAGTTTGTTTTAGCCAAAATTGTATCAGTTGATGACAAAAACTAAGCTAAATAATGAGTAGAAATGGGCCTTGACCCGACCGGAGCATACTTTTGACCCACAGTAAATAAGAGGCTGACCCATCTTTGACCTGGGAACTTTTTAACCCTACACATGAGATTTTTTTGACCTGAAGGGAAAAAGATTGAAAAATTTGGGATTTTTAGGGGAAATTTTCCAAACCCAGACCCAATAAACCAAAGATGGCTGATCCAGCCTGGGTCAGAATTTGGGTCCCTCGGCAGAGCATCTGGGTAAAAAACCCTGACAAATTAAATCTGAATTAACAATACCAATAATTATAATTCTTTGATCAGGTAAGTGCAACATAACTATTTTTTATTCATTAAATACCTTTTTACTTAAGTTTCTCTGAAGGCATATATCCAGTTGCAAAAATCCATTACTCATTTTTACATACTAGCAGCTAAGATTGTTATTTTATGTGATTGGTTTAAGGAAAAGAGCATTCTATAGAAAGGCACTTACAATATTAACTTTCAAAGCTTAGGTCCATTTGTTTGCTTGAAAAATTTAGGCTCTACAGTTCCGATCCTGATTTTTTTCTGAAGTGAAAATCTCTTTGCCAAAACAAAGTTGAAAGGAACTTTTTTCTGCGATTGAGTTCCACGCCAAACTTTTATCTATTTTGGCGGAAAAAATGGCTCATTCCCCCTTTTTATTCGTTTTGACAAAGTGATGAAAATTTTATAAATCAATTTAGTGCTTGAAAGAGTCAAGAGTACTTGAAAATTTTATCTTCTTGTGAACAATCCCTTTTTGAAGCAATGTCTTAAAGAATGAGGAGATTTAAGTAAAGATGGAGGAGTGATTGAAGTTAAAACATACACGGTTGCAAACATGATCGATTTATATTTGAAAATGGATAAAACGTCGTAAAAGTCAGCATTGCAAGCACGATTGAATTGTCAGTGAAAATAAAATGCCTAAAAATGGGGGCCTCCTAAGCTGTTAGTGTAAAATATACATTAAAGTAAAAATATTGTTTCCCATAATGAAAAAAATTGAAGCTAAACAAACCATTTCATTGGGAAATGTTAATTCAGTTCTTGAATTATTTGTTATTGGATATAGTTTTTTTAGTGTCTGTAGAATGCACAAAAATATAAGCATAAACAAACATGCTTGCCATAAGTAATTTTGGACAACCTCCAGTTTGCTCTCTAGAGATGACCAGCAATTTTCTTATCAACTTGAAACTTTCAAGAATTTTACTATGACATTTCATTATGCTAGGTGAAAGTATTAAAAACAAAATCTTGGTAAGAAAAGGTTGTATGCTATATTGTGAGTTTAGAAAATTCAAAGAGTACTGTACATATAAATGAAACAATTGAAAAAAAAATTTTATTGCTTCAAACTCAGGAAACAACTTGAATTTTTTTGCAGAAAATGATAAGAATTGAAAAAATTTCAAACAGAGCTTGCTTTGTAAAGAAAAAGTGTGTGCTTACAGATAATTTGTTTTTTCTTACTTTTGATGATATGTTAGGAATGTGCTGAATTTGATTATAGTCAAATTTGCATCTTACAACCAACATTCTCAAGTGGATTACAGACACCCCTTTGCCAAAAAAGGTTTTGCTTTGGGACAAAAGTTATCTCCGAGTGAAATGTAAAGTCTTGTAAAGTGTAAAGGCGAATAAGCCAAACATTTTCAATCAAAAAATGTAAGAGAAATCTAAAAGTCAAAACCTGTACTTATGAAGTAAAGGATCAAAAATGACCAGTGATGACAAATGAAAAAGTAATCGAGGGGGATTATAAAAGATTGAAACCTTTTTCAGACATTTGAAAAGCTCGAAGGATCAATTTACGAAAAAGGTTGTAAAATTTTAAGGTTTAGTAAAGGATAAACGAAGCAATAAATCTTAAGTGAAGAGCTTTAGACACTGTTAAATTAGGTTGTGCTGATACTTTTATGACGGTCATCAATACTGATATTTTTGGTCCTGCCATAAAAACAATTTTTGTCAGGAAGTTAG
>Ga0194133_10005477_pt1 | contig 16146 bp, 7 predicted proteins | sample TA2KigOf40mmetaG_FD_155448 | JGI IMG/M metagenome (GOLD analysis project Ga0194133, IMG submission 155448) | Freshwater microbial communities from Lake Tanganyika, Tanzania - TA2015055 Kigoma Offshore 40m | ecosystem: Environmental > Aquatic > Freshwater > Lake | place: Tanzania: Lake Tanganyika...
AATGTTTCCATTATTGTTGTAAAATGGCAAAAACTCTGTACACCCTGAAAGAAACAGGACCCCCGATGTCTCAATAACTTCAGAGGGCTGCCCCTACCGAAAATAAGACACACTTTATGCTAACTTTCAGGTTTATCCCCCAGCCTTCAGGTGTATTACCCCTGTTTACACGTGGCACACTGGAATACATGTGTTAATGGTACAAATTTCAGCGTAAACCACCATAAAACACATATAAACACCTTAAAATCATAGTACTCCATTCAAACGTGTATACACAGCCTTATTTTTGGTAGGGGCCGCATATGTCAATGACCAAAAACCAGGAATAGCATCGTTCACGGATAACTCTGAGCTACGCATTGGAAAGAAATGTTTTTACAACCAACTTATTAGTGTGAAGAACATTTCATTTCATTGGACGAATGGCATCATTCCAGATAAACTTAGAGTATGGAATTGAAAAAGACATTCATTGACTAAATCAGAGCATTTTAAATTGAGTTTATTCAATTTCATAATGTGATTATTTCAAATTTTATTCATGTCTTTTTAAATTGATCAATTTTATTCAAGTCTTTTATTATAATGTTATTTTAATTTTTTATCTGTTTGATGAACCAGAAACTATTTTACTATTTTGTGCAAACTTAAAAAGATGTAAACTTGTTTTAATGTTGCTGGATCGATGAAATATACAAATAGATATACAATCTGGTTTAATGTTAATGTAGTAGGCTAAGCTTTAATCTTGATGATCAAAGTCACTTATAGAAAGTCTAAAGAATTCTTTAAGCAGAAAAACGTGTTATAACGGCTGAAAACAATCTGTTGATTGACTTGAACCTGATCCAGAATCTCAGACCTTGACCATAAGCAAGAAAACAACTCCACTTGTATTGAATCTTTATTTAACTTAACTTAAGGTTATAAGTGGTTTGTTTATCAGATATAAGAAACAAAAGTATGATGGAGATTCCAGATGTGGGAGCCCTGATATGAGAAACCTGGCGTAAGAATTCATTATTAGCTTAGATGTAATAAATGTACGAAAAGAAGCTTCCCAAACAAATGAAATCTGTGAGATAAATTGTTAAAAGTTAATGTTTGTTAGACTTTATTATCATCACACTAATAGGAATCAAAAGTTAACAAATCCTTATTTTATCAATTTTGTGCTGTGATCTGGGATCTAACCCAGGTCGAACAGATGGAATGGAGGTGCTGACTTCTACTCCATTGCGACCCCTGATTCATCAGTACCAATTCTTAAAGTCCTTCCAGACTGATGTTTCAATGCCAAATGTACCCATCAGATTTTGCCATCCAAGAGGCAAATTATATAGACTCTTACAAATTTTTGCCTATTTAGGCTAACCCCCAGAATACCCTGTTACACCATGCCCTTAAACATTGAAAATTACACACAAACTTTGCAGATACCCATGCCGAAGCCCAGATAAGACATGGACTCTGACCCGACCTGAGAATACTTTTGACCCGCAGTAAGTAAGAGGCCAACCTGCCTTTGACCCAGGTACTTTTTGACCCATATCGCAAAGAGATTTTTTTTGACCTGAAGGTGGTTAAATTAAAAAATTTAACATTTCTAGGGGAAAATTTCCAAATCCAAACCCAAACCATAGATGGCTGACCCGACCCAACCTGAGCTACAAAAAAATTGACCCAACCCATCACCTGTACTATTCTGTATAGCTCTCTATTTGGTTAAGATTTTAGTTATTCCAGAATATACTTTTCACTACACTCCCACAATGCCAATAAAAAAAGAATTGTACTTTTGGCAGTCCTATTTTTAAAGAAACATATCAAAGATGGCTGATTTCCCATTCCAATATAAAATGAGTTCTTAAAGCAAGAAAAATACTTTTTTTTAATTATTATATACACTAGCCGATATGTTTTTATTTGTCTTTGTTTTCTTTAGTTTTTATATTGATAACATTAAGTCAAACACTTGTGAATGAGTCATTTAAAGTCACACCTAATTTCAAAGTCTTGTAAATTACTTTTTTATTTGAAACATCTAACTAAAACTTATTCCCTATTTCATAGTTAATTTTGGAAAAAAACTAAAAGTTGAATCCTTCTCCAGTGGGGTCCAAAAGCCAAGGATAATTGTTTGGACACTCAAGGCATGTGTGTAACCTTAGCGTCTCACCAGGCAGTTCTCTTGTTTGTAAAGGACAAGCATTGGGCAAGGAGCAAAAGGGTTGCCCCTTAACATCACATTTCTCTTTCCATTCTGCATAATCTCTCAGAGCAGTGACATCCACTGGATTTTGCATCCATTGAATTACCTTAAAACAAAAAAGGAAAACAAACTTACAATCTTTTACATCTGTTTAGAATTTGTTATAAAAGATTTCACCTGAAGAAGTGTGACAAAATAGACATCACTTTGAGATGTCAATTTGTCTCTGATCCATTCCTTGAGTACCTTGGCAAATCCTTTGTTGACAAGAAGCCAACCTGGAAGGGGAAAAAATCTGTTTTTCCTCCTTGTTGAGAGAATTTCTCTGTCTCCCACTTTCCATCTAACATTCACCATCCCCAAGTTTTTTTTTCACTTTCCAACCTTGTGCACTTAAGATTCAAGAATCTTTATTACCTGGGTCAAAGCTCAAACTCAGTGGTGCTCTGTTGGTACTGTAATGCCTGTAGTCACGACAAAAAAAAGAGAAAATTCTTTGTCAAGATTAAAATTTTTGGCCTGCCATTGTATCATATTTGGAAGGAAAAGAGTTCTAGGTTAATAGGCTAAAAAAACTTTGACATGACAAATACTTCAGTCAAGTTATTACCATTGGACATATATGGATAAGTGGCATTTTAAGGAGCTCTAGAGGAATAACTCAGGATGTAGATCACTTTTAGATTTGAGATAAATGTTTACCTTTGGAAGTTGTTTTCCAAGAATGTCCTAAACTGTTGGGGCTCATAGAGGTTAGAACAGGATGATACCAAGGCACAACCAGAAAGTTTTTCATCAAAGTCAACATCATCTCTTCTATCTAACTCATTGATTGGCAATTCCCATGTGGAATGGCTTCTGGTAGGACATTTGCCAGCATTTCCATGACACTTGTGAGGCATTCTGAGAAAGAAAACTTTCTATTGTAATCAATTGATGCATTTAATGTGACTTGAAAAGTCAAAGTTGCATCATGTCATGTCATAAATCAAGGCCAATCATATTTTTCCATGGGTTTTATTTTTGGAATCTTTGATTTATGCACAAAACAGGCCACAAAGAATAAAGATCTTTGAAATGGGGATTGGCTGTCCTTTACCTGTACAAAAGAGTGTAAGGCCAAACAGGTACCCTGCTTAAAGGTACAGCTATAGAGGAGTCATAGACAAAGAATTGGTCATTCATCATCTGGAACTGTGTGTTGCCTCCTACTCTAAGAAATGGTGCTCTGACCCCTATGACCGAACCATCAGATATATTGGCAAATCTTTCAATGATCAATCTGTTGCCAGCCATCTCAGCCAGCCAGTCATCATAGGTGCCCTCTGACCAGTACTTTGGCTCATCTTTCCTTGTGATAGAAAATACTGAAATTTCGTGCCCCAGGCGATGAAAGTCTTGCACCATGGAGTAATTTGAGTATTTGTGGCTGACAAAGAAAGTACCCCTTACAGAGCAGCCATTAGGATTAAGAAGGTCATCAGAGAAGATTTGTTGGTACACAGGCAAGTTGTCAATGTTCATGGCACCGTTAAAGGTCAGAGTGATCATCTGAGGTACCTGTGATACCTCTAACTCTCCTGGAACCTTTGTGCCATCTGCAGAGCAATAACAATCGGGCAGAACACATTGAGATGTGTCACACTTAGGAGCAGCATTTGGATCTTCATCTACACTGCAAACAACCTCATCTGACCCATCTTTGCAGTCAGGCTTTTCATCACAAAAGAGCGCTTTGTCAATACATTCACCATCACCACATTGCAACTGACCACTGGGACAAACAGGTTCATCTGTTTGAAGATTTGGTCTTACATTTCGAGGCTTTGTTAGCTGGTCACAGTTGTCCACCTAAAAATAGATTTTACAAATATTAAGACACTTGATAGAGAAGCTAAGCTTTCAAAGGTCATGTGTTCAATCTTGAGGCACAAATTTGGGGGGTTAAATTTTTTAAATTTTCAATTTTGAATTTATCTCTCTCTGTAAGAATCAAGTATAAATGTATTTTCCTGTGTCTCTAGTTTAAGACTGCTGATATGGAACTATGTATCTTACCAGAGATTTTACACTTTAGCCTGGTTATTGAGGGATTAAAGGTTATTAAAATAGGCCAATTAGATGGATACCTTTCCTGCCCAATTGCAGGTCTGTCCTTCAAGGTCAAAAACAAGTCCTGTTGGACACCTGATGGCAGCAAGTGTATGTCCACCCCTGAAGTCATTCTCTACACAACGCACAGCATCTCTGCAGTTGGACTCAGTCGACAACCTGAAGTATTCCTTAGTTGGACGGTCCTTACACAACTCTTCAATCACTTTCTGAAGCTTGTCTGACTCTTCTCTTTTGTCAGCACTGAAGTCAAAGGCTCCAGTTGAATTGTCCTGAGCCCAGGCAAAAGAGATTACCAGGACCACTGGCAAGAACAACCTTACCACCCTTAAGAACATTTTGATGTTGCCTAAAACTAAAAATAATTTGAGGGATTAGTTTGTGTTCTAGTGAACATCAGGTTAGAGGGATCAAAAAATAAGAATGAAGAAAAAACTGAACTTTTGAGATAATATGGGTCTATTAGAAATTTGTGTCACATTAAGCAAAATAAAAAATTTAAATTACACAAGTCAACCATTTACTTTTTCCAAACAAACAAGGAGTCAAATATTGATTAAAAACCAATGAAATTAGGTTCCCATGACCTTCAAGAAAATTTCCAATCAATTGTTAAAAAATTTGCAATAACCCTGAGATCTGTCGTTCTAAAGATGAACGTGGAATCATATTATATATTCAAACAGTCATGTGAAATATACATAGTCATCCATCTGGCTGATTTTCAAACAAAACTGAACAATATTCTTGTTTATATGAGAAATTCCATAAAAGTCAGAATATCAAGAAAAGTGTCTTGAAATGTAGACTTGAATAACAGTCTTCATTTGTTTGCTGTAATTATGATATAAAAATGCACTCAATATTTTTTATATTTATAGTTGTAATCTAGGAGATTAAAAGCAAACAAATATTGTAAGAATAGATTTAGAAGAAACAATCTTTATAAAGTTGTTGATCCAAATTTAGTTGCAGGTTTGAAAGCTGACATTAATGAGCATTTCTGATAGTCTTACCTCTTTCAATAATTCAAATTTTTTGGATTGAATGATGTAAAGATGAAAGGATGGATGAAGCTTTCTTATTAAAGTGATTAATCTCCATGACTTGACATGCAGACAAACAACAGGCAGGTTGGCCAGCTCCTATGATTAATGAGTCTGTCTGCCCTGTGGCCAGCCAGATCATCCCCCCCCCCAACTCTTTGGGATGGGTGTCTGTTGAGTTTGTGGGTAATTCAATGTTTAAGATCATGGCATAATGGTGTTGGGGTTAAAGGGTCACAAAAAGTTTGTACCCATAAATTTAGCCCTACTGAACAATTTTTGTTTAGTGATGTTGCTTGAAAGAGACCTCTGTCCCTTGCTTTTGCAATAGTTGTAAAGAGGTACCCCTAAGTGTCTCGATTCCTAAACTACGGGGCTGAAAATCAGTTGTTCTTATAAAACGAACCCCATATCACTTGCAATTTTAAGTGGGGAGGGTCATTTTCATATCAAACACCCAAAAATGACTTTTAGACCATGCCATATTGCTGTGTGCAACACCAAGGTAACTCAGCCCCTCCTACAAAATTATAAAAATCCCCTCTGTATATTGTGTTGCACTTAAAAGAGGAGGATGTACATCAAGTGTCAGCTCTCTAGCTTTAAAACTGTTTGAAGAGATAGAGGTGAGAGACGGATGGACGGACAGACAGACAGATCACACCCCTTACAGCAAAATTTTAGTGTAATGAAAAATCTAACTCTCCATTAACTTGGCTTGTCGAGGATAAAGCTCAAAGTACCTATTAATTGCCAAAGTAATGGCTACATTTCCTGCTTGTTGGTATAATGTCTTACAAAGTGTGAATGTGTTTGAATTTTACAATTTTACAATTTTATTGATTCTTTGACTATTCAGAACACATCGCATTAGGGTCAATAAATCTGCCCAAGACTTAGTCTAATGAATGAATGGCCTCACAAAAAAAGAAACAATAAAAGGAAGGAATTAAATGTACCCCATAACGGAGAAAATTTAAATGCATTTTTGAGCAAGGCACTTGGCACATCAAAAAAAACTTAAAGTGATAAAATCTCAGCTTAAAGATTGGCAATAGTTGGAGAATGCAATTTTAAAACTTAAATTATATTTTGAACAATTTTTTAAAACGTAGTGTTTCTTAAATCAATTGTTAGTGACTAACATATTTTCATTAGATGGGTTGCCATTTTGGGGGGCAATTGTATTTTAACATGAAAATGGTGAGGCCATTAACTGCTCTGAAAAATGAAACCATATTGATTTGTTTAATGATCTTTTGTGCAACAGACAATTTGCCTACTATGGTTAGCCAAACGTCTGTTTGTATAATGGACGATTTGCCTAGCATGATTGTTTGCCAAATGTCAGTTCACCTAAAAATTTATTGCTAACCTAACCAATGCATGTTTCCCCCTTCCTAAGCCTGTGGGGCATATTTTCCCTCCCTAACCTGCAGGATTAGGGAGGGGAAATGCCATCATTTGGCGGCTTTGTCTTTAGGCAAACCTGCATTGTAGGCAAACCGTCAGTCAGACGAACAGACATTAAGTGAACACACACAGTAGGTGACCTGACATTAGGCAAACTGTCGAATGCAAACTGACATTAGGCGAACCAGCATTTTCCCATGAAAAATTAATCTATTTGTCTTGTTCATTTAAGTTTTGTCCAAACCAAAAACAATCACTAAAGCAAACTTTTTATTCAGTTTAAAAGGAAAGTGTGAGATCAACACAGGGACAAACAAGTTAATTGCCAAGGTCAGAGAGCAATTTTCTAAGTGTTTTCAAACCACACCACGAACACACCAGCAAAATAATTCTCAAAACTTTTGTTGAGTGACAATTCTGTGGTTTGAGCTTTTACAACCAAAAAGATGTGAAAAATTCAAAAATATTGCCCCAACCAAAACATACAAAAATGGTATCTTAATAGAGCAAGTTCTTTTTCAAAAATCTCAAAAATGTACTCACTTGAAAATTGAAAAAATAAATAAGTGTCACAGGCTACATATGTTTTTGACATGTATTTCAGACAAGGAAAATTGTAAAAGGCTTTTTATGTCTGTACTTGCAAATGCTAGTTTTGAACCATAAAATTAAAATGGCAAATAAGTATAAAAATAATTTTCAAAAATTGAAAATGAAAACAAGACTTTTTTATGTTTCAAATAAAAGTGGAAGTGAAAAAAAAGGAAAATTATAATCTTCAACATCCCACTTAGATGGTGGAGGGGGGTTGGGAAGGCAAGTGGGGTATATCTTTAAAACCTGTTTTTCCAAGTTACAAGAGACTGTCCAAATGAGGTAATCATTACAAAAACTTGAGCCTTCTAGAGAAAGTAGTGAAATAGAAGTACTTTTCAAATGTAGCATATACCCTCCCTAGAAAATGTCATTCTTGGATTTACTCACCCCAGTTTTTTGAGCCTAGGAAGCTCAGATATCGTTTGTGCTCAGCTCCTCGATTGACTAATTCTAATTTGTAGTGTTTTCTTCCACACTTTTCAAGTTGGAAGTTCACCTGTCCTATTCAATGTGCCGACTGGAAACAAAAAATATTTTTTCATGTCCTGAAATCTGAATGTGCGCCTAGCCTAGTCAATTGGTTGAGTGTTTGTGTGGAAGAAGTACCTTGCAAGAGGGAGAGTTAAGCATCAGATAAAGTCCAGCCAAGGCACATTCTTCAAAGAGAAGCCTTCTTGTAAGTCTTGACAATAATTAGAGGTAATTGATGGGTTAAAAAGATGATTTTCATATTTTCATATTTTTCTTGACATTTTAAGAACTTAGAGAGGCAGATAGGATGGGAAATTCTATTGAGAGGATAACATTCCAGGGGCTTGAGCTCTTCCTATCAGTCAATCTGATTTTTCAAAGGAATTTGCATCCTGGAGCTTGTATATGACTCTTCAATAGAACAGGAATAGACTTATAATTGAAAGATTTTCAAGCAAGTTGAGTAAAAATGAGTTTGCTTGCTTTATGAAAGACTGACAAAAGTGATGAAATCTGATCAATTATAATTATCTGGCCAAGGTCATAAAATCAGGCCAAAATCCTGATGGAAAAGGATTGAATGAATGTAGAAATGTAAATTTTTCTGCCCTCTTCTTGTCCTTGATTTACAAATTAAAATATTTTGTTGGCACAAGTAGAGTAGTTTGTTTGTTGTGCTGGTAACTCTGATTCCATGTCAAACAATCTTTCCCTGATGCATTCATTTAGAAAAAGGAAAATTATAGGTGTTTGTGTAAATTGTCAGTAAATAATCCTTAGACGTAAAGTGATTCATATTGGCTTAAGAATTGATCTAGCATCGATCTCAATACCATTTTCGAAGATCAAAGAGGTCATCCTTTGACAAGTGAAAATGATACCCTCTAAAAGTATCTGAGTATGAAAGGTTTTTTTGGTGGAAAAACAACTCAAACCTGAAGCCATAATTTGTTCCATGCAGGAATCTGTTGAATTTACTGGACCAGTACTTTAGATAGTAATGTTCATCTCCATTAAATCTTATATATAGAGTTGCATAACATTTTTTCTTAGACTCTTTATCTTTGTTAAAAAATGTGCTATTTTTTGTACAGTTGAAAAAAACCCTAATTGAAAACTGATTTGGTTTGTGGTTCGTTGGCAAATTCATGCATTTTTGTTGCTGAAAATGAGAGTTTACCAAAAGAATGCTTGAAAAAATCTGATCAAACAAATTGCTGAAATTCCTTCTTTGTAATTTTAACGGGCAAAAAACTTGGTTGGACAATTAATCATGCAAAAATAGTTGACTTTATAAGTGATTCAAAACTGAATGATTAATTTGATCCAAAAAGAGATTTACTATAAACATCAGGACAAGTTCAGCACATATTTAGCACAAATTAAGGATTCCTTTGTTACATTTCAAGACTTTCGGGGGGAAAATATCATTTTTTATAAGGTATACTTGGCTACTCAGAAAAAATTCATCCAAATATGTAATTTTCTAACAAGGCAGTACGTTTGATGCTGACTTTGCCCTTGAAAAAACAACTCAAAACAAATTAGGCACACTTTTTCTTTTGTACCAATAAGTTATGGTAATTGTTTATGAAAGGTGATTAACAATCTGCAAAAAAAAATCTCAATGTGAGTGTGAGTAAAGATTTTTGGAGAGTTTGATCAGTGTGTAGAAAGTTGAAGTCTTTTAATTGCAGCCAATTTCACAGGCGTTATGCTTTAAAGGCAGAATGACCTTTAAGAGTTGAGGTCAAATCTCAAAAATATGAATTAAAGTATCTTGCAACATCCTGATTGTAGGTGTCAGTAGTGGGCAGGAAAAGTTAAAAGTCACTCTGAGCCATTAGGGAGAGAAAATTGTGACTGCGAAGGTCTATCATCCAATGTTGAAGTGTCATAAGTTTGTAAGGATTAAGGATTTAAAAATGAGAGACTTAAAAAAACATTTTTAAGGTTGGAAAGGCTTTACCAGGCGATCTTCAAAGAATTTTGCTTTTATAAATAACATGCAAAATGTCTGATTAAGTCTTTTATTTGGAGAAGGGCCTAACAAGCTAACAGGCAAAAAAGTCAACATCTTGTGTTAAATCATCTACAATAATCTACTTAAAACCACAGGTGGTCCCATCTCCATCAAACAAAGTGATGTCCTTTTAAAAATATTTGTCACAAACAATTATGGACGACGTGCTAAGTCTTTGAATGAAATAAATAAATCAAAAAGAAAGTGAATAATAGTCGAATAACAATGTGTGTCTCTACTAAAGATACTATTTTCTTACTTATGTTATATTTAATGAGGTCATTGGAGGACCAATTTCCCTCCTCTGAATTTCCAACCAGGTGTGCAAATTCTCCCTAATCACTACACCAATAAAGTTTATTGCATCATTTAGACTTTACCTATTAAAGGGCCGTTTACATTTCTGGCAAGTGAGAGTTTGTGTCTTGTCAATTTGGGGGATGGCCACAATTGTAAATGCTCCCACCTTGCCTTCCCTTCTCCCCTGTTGGCGCCTAAAATCACATTTTACAAATATATTTCCAGTATCACTTTAAAGGCATCTGTCAAGGTTGTCTCTTTTTTATACTTAATACAAAAAGAAGGAATTTTCAGTGCTTGCCCATGTTCAGTTAGACCCTCACATCTCATTTTAAGCCCAATCATACAGTTTTGGTGCATTACCTTAACTTTCTCTGTGGGTGGCAGATTTTTCAATTTTCTTATCTTTCTTAGTATTCCCACTAAGTTTGAATCATTCTTGAAATGTTTTCACGCTATGATATGACAGTTTTTTGTTCTTTCAAATGAATTATGGAAAATAATTAGTTTAGGAAAAACATTAAGAGCAGTTTTGAAGCAAAAAATATTAGAATCGTAAGTGGGTGCATGCAGGAAGATCAGAAACTTGATGAAATTCTCTAAACAAGGAAAGATAAAAGGTTCTTTGTTTAGCAGAATCTTGGTTGGGTAAAAATTGATTATTAGATGAACAGTTTTGCAAGCATCAAACAATGAATTTAGTCCACAAAACTTGAATTTGTCCACATTCACAACAAGCATTTTTCCATCATTTTGGCATGTGTATGTTTTAAAAGAAATTTTAAAGCTGAAGTAAATTTGGTCAAGGGTTTATGCAGTCTTAGTTGAAAATTTTATCTACTTATTGTGACTGAGAATAGTATGCCCCATCAAGGTTTAAGAAATATATTAGAGATTAATTTGTTTCCAACACAAAATTGTGGAGTTGAGGTGTCAATCTAATTGTACCAGCATCCAAAATGTCTTACACAAGTATTTGTTAAAGTAATTTAAAATTAAAAATGAAAACAAATAATGAATTAAGTAAAAAAAACTTCTTCTAAAAAATATAAATACTGGTCTAGTAATTATTCATAGATTCAAGATTCCTTGTGAGATTTCTTTGTCATTTTCCACATCCTTAAGTCTGCTTTTTGTGTCTGTTTTGGAGGTCACTCCTCTAGAAGAACTTGGGTGTTACCACATTCCAAACTTTTCTTTGTTATGGTGACAATTTGATATCCTGGCTGCAAACTCAGACACAGAAAGTCCTCTCTTTCCTTTAAATTATTCAAATGCATTAAATGTTTAAAATATTTTGAAACATTTTCATTAAACCGATCGAACAAAAATAAATGTCATTTAATATGCAGAACAATAAAAAACATATTTAGAAAAAAAGATATAAAAAATATCTTTGTTGAGCCCTTTTAATTGAAGTTATATGTTATAAATAGCTCTAGTTGCTTTGAAAATAGTTCCATTGTGGTTGTCTTTTAACAAAATGAATCTGGGCTGGAAACCCTCTATCATTCAAGCATTTGTCAAAATTTTACATCATCTTCAGAGGGCAAAGCTTAAGCTTGACTTTTTCCATTTTGAGGTGGGACGAACTTGCTGATCAAGGAATATCCTATCAATTCTTAAAATTTGCAAAGCATCACTTTTATTAAGCTCATTCCTACTAAGTAAAGTTGTTATCTATATAATGTATATTCTATATTTATAAAAGTGACTGTTTGTACCTATGTCCCCTTTTCGCGCCCAAACCGCTAGACCAATCTCCACCAAATTTTGCACAGACCTCCCCACCAACTCAGGGAAGGTTCTTAACGCAAGCATGACCCCGCCAACCCAACCCCTGGACCCCAGGGTACCCCAAACTCCAAAACCCAAACGGGTCACGGGAGAGAAAACTTTGTGTAATGTAAAATGTCCAGATGGGTGACGTAAGCTCATCAAATTTTTCTCAGGCAGCGCCGGGGCCCGGTTGGCTTGTAGTCAGTATATTTCATCACTCATCAAAAATCAAGCTTCTTCGCTAATTACATATTACTTATTTAAATTTCACCATTGTGTTCAAAGTAAAGCTGAAAGGGATATGGGATATATTTCTTGAGTGTCAAAATAAAAATATTAAGAGCAAAGAGTTTACTAAGAACATCATTTTTTATTCATTTTAATACTTTTGATTTTTTCTGGAATCAGTCGAAATACCTGTGGATCTCATTTTGATCACTTGACAATCATTTCAGTTCATAAAATGCCTCAGTGACTTGCTTGTCATTCAATTAGAGCCCTTAAAACATCTCAAGTTTAATTAAATTCATTCACCTTTACATGTTTGGTGAAAGTAATGTTTGTTATTCATATATTCATCTGGAGGAGTTAGATTTGATCTATAACAAGAGCTACCTGCTTGCCTTGTGAAAGAGAAACTCATTTGTATTTGATGTCTAACTAAACTTGGTTTTGTAGGATTTTCTCACTCTAAGCTGAGTGCTCTTTTAAATTAGCTTTGGTAATGAAAGTGAATTTGAGTTTCAGAATGAATTCAAATTTTTTTTATAATAACATATGACCAAATGGGGATCTCTTGTTTCATTCACAAAAAAGCTTGAAAGTATTTGAATGTGTTATCCTTGCAGCTTCATTTGTCTATGAGAGAATTTTTTTATCAGAGAGGATATCAAATATTCGATGAAGCACTGTAAAGTTCTATTGATGTACCTTTCATTTTGAGATAAATTTTTTCTTGATTTGTATAGGTATATAGTAAGATTTTGCCAACATCCTAAGCTAAATCTGAAGAATTCATTCACTCAACTTGATGTTTGAGGAGACCACTATCTGCCGAACCTTGTCTTCAGACACATGCTTATTGAATTTAGAGCCATTTTTCCAAAGGGCATTAATATTGGTGATGCAGCAGTTTGGTGACAGCATAGCAAAATTCTCTTAAAAATGAAAATCAATTTTAACTTGATTAAATTGATAGAACAATAAATAGTAATATCCTGGAAAGAATTCCAGATTGCTCTTAGCACTGTTAATCAAGTTGGAACTCATCAAGCTATGGCACTCAAGTCTACAAAATCACTATATTTCAAATTTTTAGTTTGATGTCATTACAAGTAATTGCAAAAAATCAAAGATAAATTTTAAATAATAAAAAGGTAGTAAACTTAAACAATTGAAAAGTTCAAACTAACATTTTGTCTTCTAAACTTTTGCTAATGGAAATCCAAACCCCTTCACCGATCTTGATGAAATTTTGCGCAGACATCCCCTCATGTCCAAGGAAGGTTTTGGTGCAGGTTTGACTATCGCCCCTCCCTTATCTGGGCCTTGGAGGCCTGAAACCCTAAAAGCTGAGAAACACATTTTTGAAAACTGAAAGATGTTCAGCAGGTTGCAAATTAATCCGGGCAGCGCCGGGTACCTCAGCTAGTTACTAAAAATAATGTAGAAAATGTTGTTAATCCTGAGTCTAGCACACCCAGCTTACATGGCTTTTCACACATAATATAAGGTTAAAGCAAGACTTATGAAACATGTGAAAAAGCCAGGAAGGTAATTATCCTAATGATTCGGTTAATGTATTCTTCATGCAATTAAAAATTGCTGATTTACATACCAGTTATGTGTTCAGATATTAGTTGTACTCGGCTTGGGCATAGGGCCGTTGAATCTATTTGTCGGCCATTTTCAGCTGGGACAAGAGAAGGATTGTGAGTTTTCAAGACAGACAAAAATGAGTTCAAGTCATCTAATTCTCAACGCTGACAATATTGTTAGGCAGCAAACCATTAAATCAAAAAGTGATATTTTTATCAATTTTTTCTGTCTCAATATTTAAAAAGCTGAGGTGTAATCAATCTTCAAGGACTTTGTGCATTTTCTTTGTGTGAAAGCAGGTAGGTAATCGATTACAGGTTCTGGTATAAAAAATTCAATTCACTCACCCTCTCACATACACCATCCATCATGTTGCCAGTATAAAATCACTCTCTCCAATGCAACATTAAAAGTTTCCACATGCCTTAAAGAAGTGACTTTTTAGATTGAAGAGCAGCAAAAATGAGAGTATTCTTTGCTTTTGTTCGTTTACAAAAGCCCTTATTCTTATTACTCATTTAGATTCCTTGAATATCTGGAATATGGGCTCAATTCGTCAGCAGCTAAATCTGAAGATAAAAGATCCCAATTGTGAATTTCGAGAGATATACTTATGCTTAAAGCAATTAGCAAGTCCATCAAGAAGTGACTGGGGTAACAAAGTGGCCTCACCACTTATTGTGGCTGTAGAATGCAACAGGCCAGACTTGGTGATTGCCATGGTAAAGCATTTCAAAGTTGATGTCAATTCTGTGGATAAAATCTACTCAGAAGGAGGTGTTCCAAGACAAAGGTACGAAAGATTTTGAATAATAATAGTATTGAGTGGATTGTTGAGAATTATTTGTTGCCCTTAAAGTCAGGCTTTATTGAAAACTAGCAGAGGGTACCTGGCATTGCCCAGATTAATTTAGAGGCTTTACAAGTATTTTCTAAAAATAGAAGGTAATTAATGCTCTGGCCCTTATGGCTTTTTAGCCCCTTAGGACCAAGTGGAAGGGGGTGGCCCGGTCAGGTTGTGGACCATAACTATCTTTCCAGCCAGCTGAACATCTTTTGTTTTGTAAACACAGACCCCCAAGCCCCAGGGCTGGGGATATAAAATTATTGCTATTTTAACCACGGGGTTCAGCTGAGCCTTTCTACCAAATTTCATTGGTATTGGTCTTGTGGTTTGGGCGACTATAAGGTTCTGAATTACTGACACACTTTGAATTTTATTTACATAGATGATACTACCTTTTTTGATTTGGAAATGATTTTATTTTTTTACAGGACAGCTCTTCATAGAGCCGTTGATTTAAACAATGGTTCAATTGCAACACAACTTTTGAGATTGGGAGCTGATGCTATAAAGTTGGAGGTTTTTCTTTTACTTATCAATAAAATAAATTTGATGTTTTTCTTCTAATTTCTGGTATCCTTACCATAGGCCTGGTCTCAATTACCCCACATGGGTATGGTGTTTGGAAATGCCCTGGACAATGCAATATTTGGCCGTCATCATGGTGTCCAAAAAAGTATAGAGTCTTTTGTAAAGAAAGATCAAGCTGAGAAAAAGCGACCAGTTGTCCAGATTGTGATTGGAACTCCACCACCTTTTAATGAAGAAACGGAAAGTAAGAAACCAACAGGTATTGAATCAAATATCTCAAATAATGTTTTTGGTCAAAACAGTTTTCAAGGAAAATTCATTACAGAATCCAAACGACGTCAAACAACTCTTGAAACTTTTAATGAAAAAGTTTTTGATTTTTTTGAACTGACTATGGAGTACCAGATAATCGAAAGCAGAATCTTGGGTGAAAAGAGGCCTAAAATGGATCAAGTAAATTTTTTTTTTGATTACTACTTTACTACCAAAGAGGAACTCTGCTCTTATTCACATTTCGATACTTTTCACTTTTGCAAGTTCAAAGTCTTTTCAAACAGGTTGCCGTTAGTTTGTCTCTTTCCGATAAGTAAGTCGTTCCAAACAGGCTGTCATTTTGTGTTCTCACTCCTGCTCTTATTTTCCCGAGATAGACATTTACCCTCTTCAATTGAGCCACAAAGTTTCCTGAACAGTTTTTGTATATAAAACCCATGTTTTCTATCAAGAAACAGCTCAGAATGGCCATACGTTGTTTTGCCTAATGTGTCATTTCGGCTAACCCGGGTTGGGCGAAACATGCTCTGCAGGGTTATGTTATGTTACGTTAGGTTATGCTAGGTTAGTTTATGCTAGGTAAGGTTAGGTTATAGGTTAGGTTAGGTTAGGTTAGGTTAGGTTAGGTTAGGTTAGGTTAGGTTAGGTTAGGCTAGGTTAGGCTAAGTTAGGCTGAGCTAGGTTTGGTTAGGTTAGGTTTGGTAAGGTTAGGTTAGGTTAGGTG
>Ga0194133_10005478_pt1 | contig 16146 bp, 6 predicted proteins | sample TA2KigOf40mmetaG_FD_155448 | JGI IMG/M metagenome (GOLD analysis project Ga0194133, IMG submission 155448) | Freshwater microbial communities from Lake Tanganyika, Tanzania - TA2015055 Kigoma Offshore 40m | ecosystem: Environmental > Aquatic > Freshwater > Lake | place: Tanzania: Lake Tanganyika...
TATGATGCTCAAATAAAGATACTGACGGCATGAGAACCTATTTCAATAACTTTTTAGGTCAATTTCATGGCAACCCTGGGTCACAGATTGAGTTGCCTAGGCTGAGGTCCCCACGACATTTCTTTCGCACCAACCAGGTACAGCACCATTTTTAGCCATTTGACACCAAACCAATATTAATATTACTTGCAGAGCTCACAGAATGTTTTGAGTATTGGAAAACTAAATAACAAGTTGTGATAAATAATAAAAAATTATTAAGTATCATGAAAATAGATTGGCATTTGGCAGGCAGAATTTATTGACTCTTGCGGTATTTTGCGTTGGAACTAATTTTTTAAGACTACAATGATTAACTGTTAATAATTCTATCAGCATTCTGAGATCTTCTCTCTTCCTTATGCACCAATGACATCAACAATAAAACATGAAAAACATGATAGCAAATGGAAAAAATGTAAATTTGTGATCTGTTCGTAAAGCTCAAGGAGAGCTTTAGGAAAGCCTGGAGACTTTGATTATTGGTCACTAGCAGCAAGACACTCTGGTTTGTATTTTGTATTTTTTTAAGTTTGTACGTCTCTATCAAACAGATAGGGTTATAGCTCCAGCTGGTGTAATAAACCTCCCAAACAACAGCTTTGGCTTATCTTAGGTTAGTATTCTTTACTTAAGATGTTTAAAATGAAATTTTGAGACCATGTCTCATCTGATCTTTACTAGTACAATTCATCCATGCGAATTTGACTTATTTGAAACAACGCAAAGTCAGTTTTTTACTGCCTGGCGACCAATCTTCCTCTTAAATATTTTTGTGAGCATCTCTGATCACTCAGTACAAATTCGTCCTCTTAATGGCTAAATTGATTGTCTATTCAGCTTTTTCATGATGTAACTAGCTGATATGTCTCACGCTTTATGCACACGAGAAACAACAAAATTGATATGGTAGACCATTAGAAGTCTTGTCATGGAGACACAAAAGCTCACATCACACAATCAAAGTTCCCCTCAATGGCTAGCAAGAAAAGGACACAAATCCAGGAGTTATTTTTGTATTATAAAAAAAGTGAATTTTGAAATTAGAAACGCTTTTTTAGGGCCTCTTTTTCCCCTTTACCCTTTTTCCAACAATTAAGTATTTTTCTTGTTTATTATAAAAACACTAAATTCAAGGTTACTATGAAAAACATATTTTTCGATTCATTTAGCAGTCAGATAAATGAAAAAATGAACCGTGATCAATGATGACAGGTTTGACTTATTGGGTCTAAAATTGAAATTTATTTTATCAAGATTTCGTTTAAAATTTTCCTTCCTCATCTCTTGTATTGGTCCATTTTACATTTCACTGAAACAGTTTTTGGAACGTAGGCGTTCAACAAGGGTGATTGAAATCGTTAGTACACGCCTATGGACCTTTTGAGAGGCTAACAAATTGAATTCATAGCCCACCTCTCAATCATTTATTCACTTTAAGGTTCTCAGGTATCAAGTGTAAGTGTCTAAAAACTGAAAATTTTAGGAAAAACTTTTTATCAATTTTTTTCCATCTCCCTATTTTCTCTTCCATTCTGTTTTCACAATAGCAATGGCATGGTTTGATATGCATGACTGTTTCTTGAAAGGTTGATGATGCTAATGCTAAACAAGTGAGGGGAGACCGTGTAATTTCAAGCACGTACTCTCTAAAACTTGAAATCTCAATGTGGCATAAAAATAAACATGAATAGTAAACAGGTAACATTGCACACCCATACCCACACAGAGAGAGAGTGAGAGAGAGAGTGTGTATCATAAGCTCCTTTTTTTAAGCGTGTATGCGAGTGTCAAAACATTTGGTGATAATAAAATTCATCGAAGCCTTTATTGTATAAAAGGAAAACCTAGAGAATTTTCATACAAAATATAACTTTAACGTTCTTTTGAAAACTCAGATGAGTAGTAATCTTAATATTTGTACACTTTTCAGGTAGTAAGTTTTTTTGTCTGAGCTTTAACTCAACTCAAAAAATACAAGGTTTTACGTCTTATCTTGATTAATAAAAATAACTTTGATATATTAAAACGTAAATGAATATTTTTCATACTCTTGTATTTCCCTACAAACCTTAAACGTTTTTTACCCAAAAGTTTCTTTTTATAATTATAATAATCCCGTCATAGTAGTCACTGCATTAGTATTACCCTGACTGAGAGTGCCTTGTTGATTTTTTTCTAATCTGGGGTTGAAAAATTGCTGGTATGGGCTTATGAGGATTCAACCCACAACCTTAGATCTTAGTTATGTCAAGTACCCAATGACCTCTCAGCCACAGCGACCCAAAATATTGGATCCAATCTATTTTTTCATTAATGGACAAAGATTTCAAGATGTCTCGAAAATATTAACCGTAATGTGTCCACCGTATTTTGGCCACGGTAACGACTCAAACTACTCTCATGTAACTATTACTCCAAGCTTAATTACTTTGCAAAAAATACAGTCAAAACTTACCTTAAACCAAACTGTTTAAGTGATTCTAATATTTATTCAATGATTTCTAACTCTGATTGGCCAGGAAAATTGCATCACGCCCCTACAATGGCCTTTAAGAAATAACGACTTATCTATGTAGTTGTAAAAAGAGATTCCTATCAACCGCACGCCTGCCTCTCCCAAATGAAAATTCGTGAGTGCTAAGGTGAGACCTCTCTTCTTACCCATTGTCTGTGTGTGTCTACTTTGAAAGTGTAAATTGAAAAAGATTATTTATACAGCAAGTCAGCGTCTAAAGAGCTAACTAGATGGAGAGATGAGTTGAAAAGGAAAAAGTTTTCAAAAATGAAAAAGTGATTTCGATTGGACGTGTAAAATATTTTTCAGACGCAAGCGATGAGAGACTTTAACATAAGTTTTTCTTTTGAAATATCTTTTTATTTTTTGAAGGAAATATATTTGAAGTGCAATAAAAGAATCCTGCGAGATATTTTCTTGCCTTATATTTTTAAATCTCCAACAGGCTATGTGGCAAAAATTCCCTTAAGATAATATAAAATACTTCACCATTGAAAAAAATCTTTTTTGGAGAAGATTTGTTAGAAAGATAGATTAGATTTAACTGGCTCCATGCCCCTTGCTTGGTTTGATGAAAAGGTGTGAAAAGGGCGGGCTGTTTTCGAACCCCCTGCTCGGTGTATACATTTGATCTTGTAAAGGCAATCTGTCTCCCGCTAACTACACTGCAGTAAGCTTAATGGCGTTGTCTGAAGAATTAGTACTCAGAAATATATAAAAGCTATAGCATGTTGCAGGCCAGTAGATACATTTCACATAAAATGGAATTGACTTACAAAATTGGTCTAGCCTATCTACACATTACACCCAAAATTGAAATGTCACAAGAACAAACTTAACTCAAAGTTTCTTTTTTGAAAAACAGCTTGAATAAGCTAAAATAAATAACATTAGTAATCAAAGATGTAGTTTTGAGCATAACTTTTCTGACTCTTACCGTGAGATCTTGGTGTAGAAGAGACCCTACTCAGCTTTTAATCTCAAAGTATATCATAGCTTTTGATTAAGTTTTTGCTGATCGGCCTCTGTCAAAAGCTTCTTTCAGAAGTACAGAAAGAGAAGAAGACTTGCATATAAATCGACAAAAAATATAACTGCTCTACAGGGATACTTACAAAAATAAAACTAGTAATTTAAGAGACAAATTAATCAAAAATTCTAAAGACCAGTACATTAGTTGATTTTACATGTTCAGCCAGAGCTGGACGGTATCAAAGGACCTCTCAGCAATATTTTTTCTCAAACCAACTAATTCAATCAATAACTTTGATTCACATTAAATTTTTTAAGCTCTCATTCAAAACTTAAATTTTGGTGTAAGTTAAAAAGCTTGGTTTGTTAAACATAAAAATCAAATTGCTTCATTGTCTTCTTCGTGCATTAGTTACAAACTTTTGAACAGTTTTTTAATTTTTAAGGTAATATATTGTGGTATAAAAAGAAACTTATGCTATTAAATTGTTGTAACTTTCAATGAAACAGCTGTTTATGTAAGGCTTTGAAAGTGATTTTGTTAAAACATAAGAACCCTTGCATGGGAAGGCCTTCGTGTAAAAGGGGTAGGGCGTTTTGATTTTAAATTATTGGCCAGTCTTCCAATTTCAACAGAGCTGTTCGAAATTTGTTTTCTTTAATAACTTGAAAAATGTGAATTGTTGAACTTGTACCCATAGCCTAGAAACATCAAACGGTTCGCTGGAAAGAAAGATTGGATTGAGGAGATGATGGGTAAGGTACCTACTCAACCACCTGAAAATTTGTATGAGTTTGTGAATCCTACAACTAGGGGTTGCGAGGCTAGGCTCTCAGTATAAATGATGGTCAGGCATTTGAACGGGAACATCAAGATCTAAGGCTCAAATCTTCACCCCTCAATCTTTTCGTGTATTCCAAAAAAAGCAGAGGAGGATAAATATTGAAAGGTTATATTTTTTATTGTTGTACATAAAAGGCTGCAATAGGCTGGCTTTACAAACCACAAACATTCAAATGGATGTTTGATTGTTGTCTGGTAACTCCAGACGCATTCAAGCGAAATTGTAAACATCGATCAATTAACAAATAATTTACCTCAGAAGTACAGTTCTGGCCGTGTTGAAATATGCTGAACCTTAAGAATATTTTTTGAGGCAGACAAAAATATCAATTTTGTTTTCAGCTCAATCTCTCAAATGACAGTTTGAAAAAGCTTTTCTCTAATGCCATAATTCGTTGTGCAGTAAATATTTTAACCAATCGGGAAGCGCCACTTATAAACAGTTTAAACTTGAAAGGACACTTAGGACAAAAGAGCTACAACTTCAATAAAGTCATTGAAAATTTTTCCTTTTTAAAATTATTGATCATTTATTGGGGCAACAAAAAACTTTTTTCACGCTGAAATTTTACAAACCTTTTTATTCTTCATCACTTTTTACATGAGTGTTAAACAATTAACTCACTGGTAGAGTCTATTTTTTGGCCAAGAGTAATTGAGAGCCATGGAATTTTACTACAGTCATGGTCGAGATGACCTGTAATCCACCAACAATTTCATGCTTTTAAAGGACTGCAAACTCTTGTTTTCAAACACTAAACTTAAACCATAAGAGAAGATGAAAAGTATGGAAAAGCTAAAAATAATAATATGTACAGTCAGAAGCAAAGATAAGATCAGTTAGGTCAAACTTTAATTGGTCATGTAATTGAATACGTAAAAGTACCCGTGGATGGATAAATATTTGGCTCAATATTCACCAAGAAGAAAGGGGACTACAGGCTGCCTAAACTACAAATTAAGAGAATTTTTTTCAAGGGAATGGAATAAAATTTACAAACCAACAACCTAAACTGTCTTTGCAGTTTTTACCAAACTATTATCCCAACAAATTAAGAAAAATCTTTTTAAGTGTTTGTGATAAAATTTACAAACAATGGTCTAATGATGAATGATCTGTCTATCTGTCTATCTGTCTATCTGTCTATCTCTTCTTCTTCTTTATCTATATATATAAAACAGACTGTTTGTGCTTACCTACCTACCTTTGTGTGTTCTTATTTCACGCACTAACCACCAGACCAATATCCACCAAATTTTATACAGTCCAACTCGGGGAAGATTCTCAACACAAGAATGACCACACCAACCCAACCCTCTGACCCTTTGTTCACCCAAACTATAAAAACTGCACCAGATCACAGGAGAATAAATTTTGTGTTAAAAAATGTTCAGATGGGTACCCTTATGCTATTAGTCAAAATGAGCTGCTTCATTTTGATCCCCAAGTCCAGATATGAAGAATTATAAAATGGCATACTTCATCCAAAATGGATAGTCCAATAATGTTGAAATTTCAGTTCTCGGCCTTTGAAAATAGGGTGGGTTTAAAATTTTTCAGGGCCTCTCTCCAGGCCTTTAGTTGCTCGGGAAGGGTATCTAAAAAGTTTGTCGCCACTTGGGACAGTTAGCACCCAATCCCTGGCCCCAATAGCCTTGGAATTGCAAATGGTAGACTAAATTTTTATTGGGCCTGTATTACATTTTTCCCAGGCATTACCAGGCCCCTGTTGGCTAGTATATCTATATATCTATGTAGACTGCTCAAAGATTGCAAAACCGAAGAAAAGTGAAACAATAAAAAGCTTCAAAACTTTTCTTCACAAACCCTTTTATTCCCTTTTGAACACCTGCATAATTGACCATTGAATTATTTCAACTGAAAATCCAGATCACACGTACATATTTTTCAGTAAAACCAATTTATATAAAATTATTTCAATTTCAATTTATAATAAAATAATGACAATAGATTTAAGCCAACCTGAATGCAAAAGGCATAAAAGGCCCTCTCTTGATTGATCATTTTGATCATTTAGTTTTACATCGCCCTTGGCAGCAGTAACACGACCTATACAAGTATGTGTTCCATGACTGATTGCTTCACAATCCTCTTCTGTTTGTTCAGCTGTTGTTTTTTATTTACATTTTTGTCAAAAAGGTTTATGTTACACTTTTGTTTCAATATAAGAAAGGGAGAGATAGAAAACTAAATGAAAGAGTAAGGTTGATTGAATCTCAGAGAAAGAGAATGTTCTTCTAAAAACATCTCTACCTCTATCTATATACATAAAACAAACTACTTGCACTTACCTATGTACTTTAATCACACGTGAACAGCTAGACCAATCTCCACCAAATTTTGTACAGACCTCTGCACCAGCTCAGGGAAGGTTCTTAATGCTAACCAAACCCCTTGCCCCCAAGGTCATCTAAACATCAAACCTAAGCAGATCACTGGAAAAAAACTTTGTGTAACAAAAAATCTCCAGATGAGTGCTTCAAGACTTTTTGTCAAAATGAGCTGCTTAATTTTTGCTCTCAGGTTCAGGGATGGGGGGTTCTAAAAATACATCCTTTAGTCACTATGGAAATTTGAATCATGTTGTAATTTCATTTCTGGGCTTTTGAAAATGGGAGACCTATAGCGTGGGTTATAAATTTCTAAGGGCCTCTCCCTGGAGCTCAGGGGTCATTGGCTGAAGGAACAATTTTTGAAAATTGTTTATTTTTAAAAAGTTACCCCAGAAAGGTCGTCTGAAATGTTTGTCACCATTTTTGGACCCATAGCCCCCAATCCTTGGGCCTAGGGGGCAAAAATTAAATGGCTCATCTTTGGACAAAAACAAAAGATGTTGAGAATCTCATTTTGAGTGAGTCTATCAAGTCTATTTATTACAGTGTTGGAGTTGCAAGGGGTAGACTATATTTTAATTTAGCCTGCATTAATTTTTTTCTGGACAGTGCAGGGCCCTGGCAGTTTAGTAAATATATAAAATTAAGAAACAGTATTTTACAAGTCAAACGTGGAAAAACATGATAGAATGAATCAACAATTACGCACAAGTAGAGGACAAATCATAGAGGAAGCCCTTGCATGAATAATAAACACTTTTTGTAAAATAGAAATTTTGTGCGATATGAATTTTTCTTTTTTAAGTGTAGGTTTCGAGTCTTGGGATCTGTTTGTTTTTTGGTTTACCAAGTATATTTTAAGTCAAACGTGGTGTTTACATGACATTAAATAACCAACCTCTCTTTTTCACTTCTCCCTGAGCTTAGCAAAAGCATTGCATTGCATGGCAGTGTAGCAGGACCTGCCTAGAGTGTAAATCCCTGGTGTTTTTACACAAAAGAAATGTTTAGTAAAAAATTACAGTCTGTAAAAATTTTGTCTGTTGTGTAGTTATGCTTGCCTCCAGGGCGATTGAAATTAGTCTCCGAGTTTGCGTGATACAACTGATGGGGACTGTGCACTTAAAGAGAACGGTAGTTCAATTGAAATGTTGTGGAAACAAAAGAGAAACTGTCTCAAGTTTTTAGAAATGTTGTAGTTCGCCTGACAGATCTTTAAGTCTACACTCGTGACGTATTAGTAAGTAAAGAATAATAAAGAAGTTTCAGGAGTGGGTCAGTCATTTAAAGAATTGTGAAGATTGTGGTTTTAAGTTGTCATTCTATTATACAAAAGTTTGGAATATCTTTTTCTTATTATTTTTTTACACACTTATTTAAAATTCCCAAGATTTTAAATATTCTCTCGAAGTGCTCACATGAAATACCTACCTTCCTAGCCCCAGTGGGTCCAAAAAACCTAGTATAATAGAAACAAAATTTCCTTGAACTTTGAAAGAGAAAATAATGTGTGCAAGGGTTTTTCAAAAAAGGCAACGTATTCTTGAAATCACTTTAAAGCAAGTTAAAAAGTGAGCAAGACCCTGAAAGTTTGACCAATTATTACAAAATGTTATCTTTGCAGCAAGCTTTTTAATCAATCTTTCAATTATATACTCTCTATCTTCTTAACCTGTTTAAAAGTATATTCTAAAGCCATTTTTGCCTGAGATAGTTACAAAACGTAATTTATACCAAATACTAGGGACAGTTTCACACTTAATAAACTCTTTCCGTAAAAGAACATTCAAGACCAAGTTGTTGCCTTGTGTTAAACACAATGAAAACAAAGTACAAGAAAAATCGTACTTCATTGCTGTCCTAATTGTTGTTAGGCAAAACACAAACATAGTGTAGCTTGAAGCCCTTCATCAATGGCAAATCATGCTACATTTAAGCAAATCTTATAGTCGAACGTCAATTTATGTCAAAGCTTTCAGCAACATGCATGTTAAAGTTATGATATCGATTGAGCTAAGAAATTTACAAAAATGGTCTTATGTAAATCGAATGATAACATTGAAGGTGAACGATAAAAAAGTCAGGGTGGTCATTTTGGTTACTCGCAGGATTTTTTTGTGTAGCATCTAGCGAATCAATGTCATGAAGATACTTTTTTCTGACAGGAAATATTTTTTTTTGTATTTTTGTGGCAACCCAGGGTCAAGGGTTGCCTGGAGGGTCATCTGGATTCGACCCTACGACCTCCCGATCCCCAGCCTTGGCAATGAATGAGCCTCGGCGACGATTTCCGTCCTGGCGGCCCGGGTTCGACTCCCACCTGGGGTAACCAAAAAAACCCACTTATTGTGCCTTAAAAAATGGCTAAAAAAGTTGCAAGGCTTACTTTAAAAATGTTATAAAAAAGGACTCTCTTTGTCGATAATAAAGAGTCCCTGGGGTCAAACCAATATATAATCACTTAAATTTTGTTTTTTCCCTCTTTTTTGGACTTAGTTATTCTCTTTTTAACTTTCTTAAATTATTGGAAAAGTTGAGAAACAATTTAAGCATCCCTATGAACCTTAATTTTCTTAAACAATCATTTCAAAGAGTTATGGTAAAAATGATTTAACCTTTTTGCCCCTTTTACGATTTGAAACCCCATAGCCATTTCCATCTCCTCCCTCACTTAGTTACGATTGGTTGGATCACTTCAAACCCTACCCAATGGAAACAACCTCTCATAAGTAGCTGCCTGTCTGCCTAACTGCCTTATCGGCTAGCCGACGTGTCTGTTTGTTTCTCCTGTACGGGTTAGTCAAATATTAGGAGTAGAAATCGCGCTTGTATAGTCCATAAATATTTACCTGAGCGTTAGTGACGATGGCAGTGACGGTGACCGGCGAGGAATGGCTGAGAGAGGCGGATAAACAGTCTTGCTCGGCAGAAAAAAAGCGTACGATACTTGAAGGGGAGGATTTTTTGATCCAGCCACATTTAGACTGGCTTGGCCTGGGCAGGAGTGGATGGCTCTAGCTATTTCACAGAGTAATGATTTTCCAGACAATCAGTCGGTTGCGAGGAATTCGGAGGATCGGTGAAAAGTTACTACTTTGTGAAAAGACGATAATACTTGTGATTTTTCAGTTAAACAAACATTTACAAGGAATTGAAAATGCCTAGGCCGTCTCGTGAGAGCTATGGTGACCAGAAACCTCCCTACTCTTACATAGCCTTAACTGCCATGGCATTGTACAACTCTCACGATAAGATGCTTCCTTTGTCAGACATATACAAGTTCATCATGGATAATTTTCCTTACTACAGAAAAAACACACAAAGGTGGCAAAACTCTCTACGACACAACCTTAGCTTTAACGACTGTTTCATCAAGATACCAAGGAGGCCAGACAGGCCAGGAAAAGGAGCCTATTGGACCTTGCACCCGAAAGCAATTTCAATGTTTGAGAATGGGTCACTCTTGAGAAGAAGAAAAAGGTTCAAGTTGGAAAATGGTGACCGAGAAAGCTTAGAGGAGGAACTCAACGTTTTGGCTAATATTACCAGAGTCTTTTCTTCAAATTACCAGCCGCAACAGCAGGCCCTTCAGGCGCAACAACAACAGCTTCCTCCACCACCACTTCCCCCTCAACCAGTAATGGGTCATTCCATTCACAGCGGACTTTCTCATCAGGGCCATAGCCTCCAGGCCTTCAATAACAGTGGGCCAACCTTTTTGAACCGACACCATTTGAGCTCAGGTGTTGCAGTCCCAACTACCCATCCACCTCCAGCTTCAGGTCCAATGTCACATCCTTATCTCCAAGCAGCTGCATTTGCAGCGTTCGCTGCTGCCCAACAAATGTCTTTGGCATCCTCAGTATTTCCAGTCAGAGCAGAGACAGCGATCTCGCCTGCGACATCGTCAGATCAAACTTCAACGGAACACTCGCCTCGTACTGACCAAAAGTCCTCACCCAAAAGTACTTCTACTGCCGTCATCAAGCGTAAGGGCTTTACAATTGACAGTATTATGAACAAAGATGAAAAGTCAGACGACTCAAACGACGAAGATCGGGGTGGAAATGGAAGCCCTCCAATCACAGTTGCAAGACCCTCCCCGAGATTCCATCCTTTTATTCATCCGGGAACCACCTCAACAAGTGCCTCACACTTTTTGGCAGAGCATCCTACGGCCAACAACTTTCTTGCAGGGTCCTACATCCAACTTCAACACCTTCAGCAGTCCGTGGTTGCTGCTCGTGCTTTTGCAGCCTCTGGAAATCACTTCAACCCCCAAACTGAAAGTTCTTTTTTAGAGTTAGTCCCCCAGCGCGAGGGGGGAGCCATGGACTCGCTGCTGATCTCGCCGGGGTCTGAATCAGAGTGTACATCGACTCCGACTTCTTCACCGCGATGTACACCAGAATGGTTGAACAGTGAAAACAATAACAACCATTTGAAATCTTCACTTGAATCGATTAAACTAAAAAGTGGCGGCGATGTCGGAAGTTTTCGATTGAGCCCAAACAACTTCCTAAGATCCATTTGATCAGAATCAATTGTTTCTGGACTTCCAGTTTACTTCCTTCTCAAAATATCTCAGATCAAAGTTTTTGTGTTGTAACCTTTTGTTGTTGAGTTCTGTTATAGTTTGATTTGATAATCTACTCGTAGTCTCTTACTGATAATAATGTCATCAAAGCTTGTTATTTTGACGATTTGTAAAAGTTAATAGCTTCAGTTACCATAGTTTTAATATGAAACCACAGTTGTTTATTTATGTGAAATTGTGTTCAATAGATTAATTTAGAACGTCTGTTCATTTTCATTTATAAGGTCTTAAATAGGGTCATTTTTAGACTTGACATATTTTAAAATGTTGGCCTCTTTAAAGGGTTTTAAAAGATTCCTAAATATATTTTTCGGGTTTGAATAATTTCAAATTTATTTTTAATGTAACATCTTATTTTGAGCAGGCAGCTATTTTTCTGATTTTACATATCTCAAACATTTCTTCAAGGTAACAAAAAGGCTGGCAAATTGTTTTACATACCTTTACTCTTTACTTGGGCTAACACTGCTATTTGGTAGTCCTTGATCTATTCGAATAACAAAACACCGAATTGTTTGAGGTTTTTTCAGCCAAGAATTATAAAGTAGTTGCAAAGGCGGAAACATTATTTGCCTGCTTTCAAAGAGAGGAGGTAAGCTAACATACCCTAGTTCTTATCAATGTTGACCAGTTGAGAATTAAGATGTTTTTTTTCAATAGCAAAGCCAAGGAATCGACTATTTTATTTCAATGTTTTCTGATTATCATAAAATCATTTTGAAGGTACCATGAAACAAAATTCTCAACTTGAGTTAGAATTAAGTCGCATTTCAATTTATCATCAATCTGGTTGATTTTTTTATCTTGCGAAAATTTTTTACTGAGCTTACTAGTTAGTGATTCCGCCGGGTCGCGCTGTTTTTCCTCGAAAAAATCCACCCGTGTTCCCACCACTTGTAGGCGGTTCGACAAAAATCAAGTACCGTCTAATCATTTCGAAAATGTGGGGGCTTACTTAAGCTAAGATTTGCTTTAAATTTGTCTCGAAACATTTTTTGCACATCTACGATAAGGCAAATAGAAATTGCAGTTAGACTCCAGGGCTAATTTTAATGTTTTTAAATTTTAGATTTACATAATAATTCCACCAAAGATTGTGAAAATGAAAAAGTTCTCATTTAACTTTTCTGATAATTTCAAATCTTGTCAACCAACCTCTAGATGAATAACGTGACACCAAGAGTCAATATTTATTTGGAAAGAAAAAAAATTACTCAACGCCAACAACTTTTACTAAATGTCTTCTCTCTCCAAAAAATCATCGGATAATGAGAATTTTATGAGTCTGAGAAGTGACTATTTCAGTTCACTCAATGTACGTTTTCAGCCTTGAATAAGTTGATTGATTGATTATTCTGTGAAATACAAATACAAATTAGAAGTCAGATTTTTTGTTGCTTTCTAACAGAGCTATTAAGCTGTTTTACTGAAAATATGCCGCTTCTCCATGTCGTATAAAAACAATTTACTTCGCTTCGTCCAAGATTGATTTTCTTAGAAGCGAATAAATGTGCGTAGTGTGGGTGTGCTTGTAAATTTATGAAGAAAAGAAAGCCTTTGACAAATGATTCAATTTCAGGCATCACTTGGTACGTGCGTTTCACAGGGGGAAACCGGAGCGAAATCAGCTCATTAACTTTAGTAAATTGAACATGCGGGTAAACCATGCGAAAAATATTACTCATTGATATTTTCTTTAGTTCGTGCACAAAGTTTATATGATTTTTACTTATATGAAAATAAAAGTTTCAAGTACTCAAATACTTTCCAATTGATAAAGCTACTCCAATTATTTTTGAAGAAATTTCATTATCCATCAAATCAACTTCGAAAATCAACACAGTGAGTAAGATTTTTTCTTTGGTGCTATTTGTTCGAAGGTAAATTATTTCATTGAGTACACAATTATTATATTTGGAAATGGATGTCAGTTTCGGAAATATTAGGCCTTTCTGATTTTGAACTAATTAACACTGCACCCATATTACTAACATACGTGAGATCATCGTTATTTCAATTAAATTAATTACTATTCTTCTTGATATATATTTTGTTTTAAACATTAAAATATCAATTCATTTCCACAATATTTGATTTAGAGAAAATTACATTCGGTATATCGAGAGGTGAATTTTACCTTTCACATGGATTTATTTCTAATAATGTTTTAAAATATTCTCATAACAAAAAAAATTGTCGTCTCTCTTCTTTGGCTAGCTGCTGGGTAATTATTGAATCACGCTAAGAGAGTCCAAGTTTTTACTTGGGTATAGATTTGAAAAGACGAGCATGTAATAAAGGATAGCTTGATAAAATTTGAGTGAGTTTAAGAAAGTTTGACAATTGTGTAAATCTTTTTGAAAATATAATTTTGCTTGCAAGTACTCGACAGGTTATTTGAAAATTTTGCTGGAAAAATTTGCAGAATAAACTGCTTCAACTTGCCCTCTGTGAGCCGCCTGTAGTTGCGATTTGTTTATTTACTTGAAAGCACCCTTCTGCCGATTCGTTTCACACTATTCTCTAAAAGCATCGACTTTTTCATTAAAAGTTCATGTTAAACAAAATTTGAAATGCATATTTAAATTTTAAATCAAAAAATAATTCATTCAATTACTTGACATGAAACTTTCCTTGGTGTCATTTTATTGATGGTTGAATGATGTTGCCTTTATGGTCCTTACGAGCAGGTTGTTAGTTGAGAAATGTAGATATTGTTGCTTTAACTCATGACAGTAATGCACCCTACAATGTAACGTCATTATTTCAAGACCTAAACGTAAAGTGGTATGTCACCTACTGGGAAAATTAAAATGAAATTTTTGCACTTTCTTTGTGATGTAATCTACTCACAGAAAGGATGAAAACTTCCTAAAACAAAAAAATCCAACGTGTTCAATAAAAGATTATTAGAAAAAAGAACATTACAAGCTATGGGAGAAATATTCGACTTATTTAATTTTTTCCTCTTCCAAAAAGGAAATAGATCTCTCTCTTTGCTGAACCTGGAAGTTGTTTAAATTGAATTTTGAATTGATAATTGAATTTGTTTGAAAACTTCACAGGTTGTTATTGCGAGAAATTCGAAACATTTTTTTCAAAGTAAATCTAATCTGCAATAATTAAATAATTATTGATAGAAATTTTATTAGAGTTTTTTGCCTTCAAAGTGAAGGCATTGGGATTTTCATTTTACTGTTTTAACTTTATTTCTTCCAGTTTTGTTCTTTAAAATAGAATAATGCTTGTTCTTTCGATCTTCAACCGTTAGTTAAATGATTGTGAAATTCAATTTTTCATGCTAAATCAAACTGTAAAGGAAACGATATTAAAAATTCTATTGGAAAATTAACTCTACAAAACTGTAGTCTGGCAGCATTTGTACATCAAATTTGTTAAAGTTGAAAAAGGATAAAAACGCTTAATAAGCATTACTGATGGGAAGGGCATCAAGTGAAAGGTAGGTGGCTCATTCAAATTGGTTTATGGGTTTCTCACTTTGTCTGTAATAATTTATCCTGATTTGCAAATATATCTGGTGACATTTTATCAATCAGGGTTCAATAGCAATTATAGTAGCCATTAGATTCTTCATCAATTGTTTTCAAGACCTTTCAAACAAAAATATTTTTGTACCTTTGGAATCATTTGTGTCTACCAAGATTTGTAATTATGAAAACAGCGACCAGTAAGAAATCTGAAAGTCATATTTAATCGATGATTGCCAAAAGAGATTCATTTTGAGAATGCGTTATTTTTCATCTTTGAGATTAATCAATCTTTGCAAAATGCTTGATAGACCATGATTAGGTCTTTAAGTCAAATTTTACAGCGACATCACTTCATCAGCTTTCATTTGTGGGGGTCAGATAATTCTGCAAATAAATCAGGGGCTAGGTCAAAACCCTTGTTGCAACAGTTTGTATCACGGAATGGCCATAAATAATATTTCCCGTAATTAGGAAAATTATGCATTATACAGTAGCTAATTCAAAACTGTGCAAAATTTTTCGAGTTATTTGACAAGTTGCTTCAGTTTTCAAATTTATCAACAAGGAAATTTCACCCTAGGACAAATCTAAAGCTGCTGTCATGCATCGACCAAAATATAATTTCGACTTGCCCAGGGGATCTCACAAGGAAAACTTAGTCAAAAATAACCAAAAATGATATGCCAGCCTCAAGATCATTAGACATGCCCTTTCAGATACTCAGTTCCTCACTGTTGCAACCTCACAGTATTTTGGCCCAATTTATTTTGGACTCTCAGTCTGGTACGACTCGATGCTCAAGTTACATAAGCGAAAAGTGGACGTCTTCCGCCCACTATAAGCTTCTCATATTAGTTATTAGAGACTGGCAAATGCTTTAACCAAAGGACATGTTGAATACAATCGGGAGAGATCCTCTTGGTGTCTTCGCCAATAACTCCATTATCATTAATACATTAAATCATGGATTACCTCCTTGCCTCAACCAACTCATCTCTAAAAACTTGTTCACTATCAGGCTCTGATAAAGATATGTTTATTTTGGGAGTATGTGAGTTCATCTACCCGGCACATAAGATTACCTGTTCATCTACCCAATACATAAGATTACCTGTTTATCTACCCAACTAGTTTATCTACCCTACCAGTTCATCTGCCCAACACATAACATAGAGGGTTTGGCATTTTTCCCTGGACAAAAAATTCCCATCTACTTAATTAGAAGCTTTAATTAATGAGAAATGAGAATTAATTAACTGGATCATGACAGGTTATGGGGAGAGTAGGTTATGGGGGAGGGTGGAATGGGGGGGTTGGGTTGGTCAGATTA
>Ga0194133_10005479_pt1 | contig 16144 bp, 8 predicted proteins | sample TA2KigOf40mmetaG_FD_155448 | JGI IMG/M metagenome (GOLD analysis project Ga0194133, IMG submission 155448) | Freshwater microbial communities from Lake Tanganyika, Tanzania - TA2015055 Kigoma Offshore 40m | ecosystem: Environmental > Aquatic > Freshwater > Lake | place: Tanzania: Lake Tanganyika...
TTATTTTAAACTTTTTTGGAGATATTCAAAAAGTAAGGACAAGCAAGATATGTATATCATATAAGAGTTTACAATTTGACATCATCATCATCATTATTGTGAAGATTATGAACATTAAGTTCATTGCAAAAGGCGTAAAGATGTTAAAGATAATACATGTTCCACTAATGGTTGAATACATACATATTTAATTTTTTTTACAAAATATGAACTCTTCATCTAATAAAAACTCCACGTGGACACCATAGAGAGTATGAGGCCTCTTTTGGAACTCAAATATTGTAAAAAACATCCTTTTACTTATAAGTGCCCTGCATGGTTGAAAAGGTGCTTGGTTACCTTTTGCCATTTATTACTCCAGCCATTGTTGCACCAGAAAATTGAATACTTATGCAAAAAATGCTGTTAATTGTAGCGGATTTTTGTTGTATTTGACACTCAAGCATTGAAATGCCAACCCCTCGAGGCTAGAAAAAATAAAATAAAGTTCAGGCTCGTGAATTCCATTCAAAAACAAAAAAAATCCTGGCAACAAAAATGTTGTCCATAAAAATTGTGGAACAGTTCACGGTATCTGGCATTGTATGTTAGGATGATTGAGCATTTTAAAAAAATGTCCAGAGTTATTTTCTTCGATTGAGGCAACTCAACCTGAAAATGTTCAAAACTGTTATCAAGATTAAGAATGCAGGCTCGATTACATTCAAATTCTCAAATTCACGGTTTTTTTATTATTATTCATAGAGTATCAAATTTGCATTCTGTTTTAGATTTCCGGTAACAATGGTTTAAAAAGATAGTTTTGAGTTTACTCATTTTTAAAAACTGAAAAAGTCACCTCAAAGGCTTGGTTTTAAAACAAAAAAGTAATAATCTTGTGCAATATGGACACATTTTATGTTAATGCGTGATTAACACCTTGATAAGAGTCCCACCACTAGCTATGATCACAGGAGATTACTTTTACCCTTACTGAGGGTGCATTGTTGATTTTTTTGCAATCTGGGGATGAAAAGTTGCTGGCATCAGCTGTGATTGAACCCACAACCTTACATCCTAGTTCTCAGTCAGGTGCATATGACCTCTCAGCCACAGCAGCCCCTTTTTTGCTGACTGTAAAAGATTGTCCTTCGTAAGAATACCTATCAGTTATTGGGATTCCCATGACTCAAGTTTCTTATCTAATGTTTGTTATATCAATTATCAATGTACATCATATATCGCTATCCCTTATAGAGAAGGGTTTTTCAGAAACGCTGTAGAGAATCTGAAGTGAAGTTGAATAAAAATTTAAAGCAAGCGATGCTATTTCTCTTTACAATCAAGGTTTGACAATCTTTGGCCTCATGATTAGTTAATACAACAACTTAAAAAAAATCACATCAACCTGTTTCATCTAAGAACAATCTTCAAATCGTTGCATTTCAGAATATAGTAGGAATAATAAGAAATAAGAAAATAACCTCTCTCTCTTGGTGAATTTTCTAAGCATCAAATGAAATACTCTAGCAGATTTATAAAGCAAAAAAGAGACTCCCAATAATTCTTTTCAGATGATCAGTTGTTCAAAAAATTTGGTGCTTGTACATACAAATTGCTTTATTCTTTGAATAATTAGGACTAAATGTAATATTTAGTGTATATTTCTAAAGCAAATTTCATACAAATAAAACTTATTGTGTTCCAGGTGAGTGTTTTATCTGCAATCATCCGGATCGTCGACTGATGATGAGCCTCTTTAAACCTCACGATTTGCACCGAGTTTTCCTTGCCCTTGATATTTATTTAAGGCAGTTTTAGTCATGTGATATCTATGGCACAATCAAGATTTGCCATTTCGAATAGTCGATTCAGGGTACATGAGCGCAACATCTATTTAATTTCATAATAAAGAAAATGTAAACTTGCTCGTCACTCTTTAGCAAAAATCTTTAAAATTCAATCTGGAAAATAACATTTTGAATAAGTTTCCTGCAACTGGTTGAGATGTTAAAGAACGAGGCTTTATCCTATATTCTGAGACATTAAGATTCTGGGGTTGGATCCTCAGCCATGCCAGCAATCTTCCTTGCAAAAAAATCAATTGCTCTTTATTCTGAGGGAAAGTTGTTTATCTTGAATGAACAAAGCTTGAGTCTAAACTGTCAAAGATATTATTTTTGTGTCAAAATTTTTAGGAGCTTAAAAAGCCTTTTCAAGTAATTCTGCAACACTTTCTGAGTTTAATTACTCGTTCTAAATTTGAAATAACATAAATGGACGAAAATTTTATTCAAATAAATATTATTTCATTAATGATGTTAATTTTCAACTAATCCCCCTTGCATTATTTAGTTTTTTGAGGAAAATAATTTTTAAGATAAAATCTGTGTTCCATAAATGATTACTAAAATCCATTTGGTTTGGTAACTTCACGGTTCAGGATCATCTTCATATGGGTGTTTCGTTGCAGTATGAATAAGACTTTGTCACGATCCAGCAACAATTTAAATGATGATGTTCGAGGTAAGAAGAAGTTGCATTCTTAAGCCGTGTAAACCAACTCTAGTATGAAGATTCTTTTTGAAACAACCTTCTTGCTTATTACCAGGGTAACAACCTTCTTTTCTCAGCCATAATTTGCTGAGTTACAAACTCAATCCAAGGCAAAAGAAACAAATCATTTATAAGTTTGAGCCTTTCTTCACAGCAGCCAATGTAGGGTCCCATGTTTACAAGAATTGGAGAAAAATAACCTTTAACATATTTATTACACAAAGCTGGGTATTAATGCAAATCTTACTTTCTTTCAATCTAAAACACTTGATAAGATATCACATCTCTTCAAGTTCTAAAAAGAGTATTTAAATCACCTTCAACCAGAAGACTATAAATATACTGATAAAAGTCAAATCTTAGCAACAAACCTCGATGGTATCTTTTTCATTTCTGTTTGAAATATTTTTCTCCAAAAAGTGATACAACTTGCACCAAGGTTAAATCACATCAAACCAAATCAGAACGATCAATACAGGCTATAGATTTAACTTAAACCAAAAAGAATATCTCATAGGAAGGAATGTCAACCAAACTTCCATATTCGAAATCATTGTTTTACCACGTGCTGATCCAAATTCTTTCCACACTTTGTTACGTTTACAAAAAAAGTGATTCAGGCTTCTTATTGAAAAAACAAACACGAAAAGGTCAGTTGTTTTGAAGAATATTTTTCAAAAAAACATTACTTCCTTTGCCCTGAAAAAAATCATCTCCAAACAATACGAAAAAGTAATTTAAAGGTCACCAATTCCTCTCGGTTTGAACACTTTTTCCTCTAATCTTTAGGAAATATGTTTGACATTCAAACAATGTCAGTAATTTCCTCCGAATCCGCTCCAAATGGCAACAGACAAACATTGAGTTGCATCATGAAGGAAATACTCGAAACCTTATCAACGTTTCCTTATAGTTTCTTCAAAGACTTATTTTTAATGACATCTATTTAAGCAGCTGAGGATCATTTTCTGTCTCATTTATTTTGAATTAGTGACCTTTTATATTCTACAAATTGTACAGCTTATTTTTTTAGAATCATAATAGGTAAGAATCTAGTATCTACTGCAGGATTTAGGGTTGAACCCCTAGTTAATATCATAAATTGCAAAAAATATCCAAATAATAATCTTGTGCAGTATAGACTCATCCGGTGTTAATGCACGATCAACACCTTTATAAGAGTCCCGCCATAGAAGTCTATGGTCACTGCAGATTACCATTATCCTGAATGAGTGTGCCTTGTTGATTTTTTTTGCAATCCAAGACTGAAAAATTGCTTGCTTGGGCTTAGATCTTGGTTCTCAGATTGGAGCCATCTTTGAAAACACCATGAAGTGTGTCAAATAAAGACAAATATCCAATTGGTTTATCGCCTCAGTAAATACTGAATTTAGTATTGTGGTTTAAGTAATCAACTTGCAGGGGGTTCACTTGGTATCTAAAGGATGTGTTTAAAAATAGGAATGAAATTCTTCCCATCCTGCAAGCAAACTCACAGTTTCTTTACTGTGAAGAACTTGATCCCCCTGAACTCCCAAGCAATCCATGTTAGAGCCCCAGACTATCTCACACTCACCATGGTCTCCTGCTGGACTGGTGGATTGGGGTCTGAATCAAGTCTTAAACTTACTCTCCCCTTTGACTGACATGGGTTCGAGATTTTGCTGAGATCCATCCAGAAGTGTAAGCATACTTCTTAACCCCAGTAAATGAGGAGACAAATCGGCTTTTACCCAGGTATTATTTGACCTGACCCAATAAGATTTTGATTGACCCAAAGGTAAAAAAAATTAAAAGATTTTAGATTTTTGGAGAAAATTTTCCAGACCTGGAACTGGCTGACCCGACCCGACTCATCACTAATTGTTCTAAAATACATCAGTCAATAAAATTTCATCACAGTCCCTTTTTCAGTGCTTTAAAGGTTACCTTAATATACTACTGTTATTGGAAAGACAAGAATACATTGTAAAAACCCTCTAACCTGTTTTTAATTTTGATGCTATGGTTTTCAAGAATGGTAGAATTGTTGGTTTACAAACTTGGGGATATTTTTAGATCTCTAATTACCATTCTAAAACCGGAAGACCTGTTTTGTAATTTGTGTATCGGTGCATGTAAATGAACTGAGCATAAGGATCAAACCTTGAAAAACCGACAAGCAGTCAGCCAGACAGCCAGGCGCAGCCAATGCCGTAACAAGCGAGCAAGTTGAATTACCTACATTCTTTTTGATAAATCTAGCTAGCGTTGAAATCACTATCACTCAAAAATTATTTGACTTGAGAATGTAATCTAAACCTGCTGGAACAAAATGTTGAATAGCGTTGCTGAACAATCAGCTATTTGGTAATTAAAGTGCCTTTTTTATTGACATGTGCAAATCCAATAAATTTTTCAGTTGGATAATTCCACACTAAATGTTGTTGTCGTTGAGGTATACAACCAAAGGGTTCCTGCACATAAACTTAAAACTGACAATCGGAAACTTTCAATCTTATGCCTGTGTGACTGATATTCAAAGTTGCTTTTCGGAGAGATTATATTTTAGAAGTTGTGAATTCAGAACCTTGAAAAATGGTACAAAAGTTCAAAATATAAGAAATTGAATTTTGATTACTTTTGGTTACAAATAATAAAGGCTTAGAGAGTCTGAACTATGAAATTGCTGTTTTGACATTTGTTTGTTCAAGGATTGATCATGAGATTTTGCTTCTCGATTTGCTTTTGTAACTTATAATAGTTTTCTGTGTAGGGTAAGAGTGATTCAATGTTCCAACAACGTTCCTAACTTCATTTGTACAAGAGGTATTTAACAGAAAATGAAATGACATAATTGCCATGTGGAGAATTTGTGCAAATACTGTTCCCATTTCATCTAAGATTAGATAAAATTTTATTCATTTTTACAGTCTGAGAGTCTCACGAAGGGTACGATAAAAGGTGGTATAAGGATAGAAATAGTATATCTTGTGCAACATTGAATCAAATGAAGTAAATTTGATGATTTTGTTTGATTTTTTTGAAAAGTAGATTACAAAATTTATCACCCATCCTGAAATCTCAGATCTCAACAAATATTTAAAGGCCTTGCAACCCTGGAAGGTTGAGAGTAAGTCACACATAGTTGTAAGACTGTTTAGTTTTGAAGGTTATGAATTGCCTTCTTTTACAGTCTTTTATTATGATCCCTCAGTTGAGTGCCAATAAGAAATGGTCAACATCTTATCATCTTAATTGCTTGTCCTGTCTAAAATGTATGCATATATACGAAATTACAAAAAAGACTTACTGTAACGTGACCTTTGGTGCAAGTTTTGATAACTTATGACCGATTTGATGAGTATTTCACTTGATGGCAAAGTATGAAAGGTACCTCATCTGAGCAGCCATTCAACCCAAGTTGGTGGGTTAACATTTCAGCAACCAAAAAAAACTTGGCCATTGAGATTGATTTTTAAGCCAAAGTGATTTCAATGAGACCTTAACCAGGTAATTTTTCATTTTGTCTAAATTTCCTCCATCCTTCAGTTGTTTTTGAAAAAAAGAAAATGTATTAGCAAGTGGAACCGAAGCCATTTCATTAATATATTAATTTCCTTTACAAATCATTATTTATGGTTTTGAAGTTGGCTAAAATCCTGTTATTGAAATAGACAATAAACAGATTCAGCTTCCACAAATCCTTTTCCACATTTTTACTTCACTTTACAAAGGAGTTTGGAAAAGGGAAGAGGGAGTTCAGTTTATTCCTAAATCTTCTCTTCTGAGTTGTTTCCAAAGAGTGCAATTGAATGTGGGTGTTTGTTGGGTGAATAATGACAAAACAGAATTTACTAATGGTGTGCATCCCTTTAAACCACAAGAAATGAGACAAGAAAGAACTTAGAATAATTGCCGATTGTTCAGGATAAAAAGAGCAATTTTCATGGTGCCCTCAAGGTCAGGTGGTGGTGATGGTGGCAATAATAATGAATAATGACAATCAAAACATAACTCCACAGATCGAATGACAAGTTAATTTAATGTTTATATTCATAAGGGATCATTGTGACCTCAAGGTCATGGTAACTGAATAAAAATGGAAGGATTTGGGTAAGGTGAGGGAAACCTGCTCTAGAAGTCTGAAAGCAGATCAGGGGTGTAGACTGCAATAAGTAAAATGAAATAGATTAACTAACAAGAAGTGTCCCTAAACTTAAAATCTAGTCTTTGAAAATCATCAAATTCTTTGCTTGATTGTTCAATTTCAAAGGTGAACAAAAGTTAAGTAAATTGATTTTAAAAAGAGACAAATTGGATGCGAGGATAGGGTTTGTAGAATAGGGTGTCAAAGTGAAAGACTGGAATGGATTTCCCATGTTTTAAAAATTGTAAGGCAGGGCATGGGAAGATTGGTCACTCGGCAGCTGGTACATTTTAAAAATCTTGGTTTGTCTGAGAGGGTGTGAAAAAGGGGAAGAGTTTCAAAGTGGGGTTAGATACAGAGTTCTAAAGTAGGCCTGTTGCTAATTGCACCCAATAAACAGAAAGGTCAATTTTTGAAAATGCTGGGGACTCATGGTCATGTCCAAAAGAAAAGCTAAATGAATGTTTTATCTCAGTTTTAAAAGCGAGTCTTAAGGGTAAAATCCTAAAGCTTTAACATTATTTGATTCTCTATGTATAGTTTCCATTTCTGTCTGTATTCCTTTTTAAGCTTTGATGAATTCACAAAAAATATCAAGAAATGAGCAAATCAAGAAACATTAGCTTTAGAGCTATAATTTTCATATCTCTGGAAATGCATCGACATCCAGACAGTTAAAAATCAATTCGAACTATGAGACCAATGGACAAACCATTAGTCCAAAACATATTCAAGATTTATTTCTTCCTTGAACAAATCCAAAAAACGAATTTCAAAATATTTTACAAATGCGTCTGATGCTAATTGATGACGATTTTGAAAAATGATGCACAATATGGAAGAATTGCTGTAAAAGAATGAACTCAAATATTTAAGAAAGTATATCATCTTAGCGATTAAATTTTTATTTTAGCTCTTAAAAAGTTAATTGTATTTACTATGTAATATGGTTTTCGATGGAGCTTGAAACGAAATAGAAATATTTGATCACTGAAAATTGATAAACTGATGCTTGGAAAGTTATTAAAAACTGAAAAAAAATTATTTTCCATTTTTGGTTATTTTTCACCAGAGACTTTGAAACAAAGATTGACACATATAAGCAACAAAGAATCTTTTTCCAAATAGGAACAGCTAACACTTCAGTTTTGTTCAAAGTGGTTTGGATGCTTAAAATTTGGACTTGATTCACAAGAATCAGGTTTTTTACATCACTTCTTCGAGACAAAGGCAGCCCATGGTCAATATTTCTGAATTTGTGGAAAAAGAGCATTATAACTCTGATTGAGTGGCTGAAAAAATCAAATCTCCTCTGTAATCCAAAGCATTCTTTCACTGACTGATCAAAAAGTTGCAGTGACTCAGTGTCAAAAATGAATCAGATGTTAAGAAAAGCAAACTAAGGGTGAAAAAAAGTCTTTAAACATCACTTACTCAAAGATTTTAAAGGAAAACTGTCAAAAATATTTGAAAATGGAATGAACAATCATTAACTTTAAACAAAAAAGATTATTTTTCACATACTAACTGTTTATCTATTATGTGTCTTATTAACTGTCTCAAAAAAGTAGATAGCACAAACAATCAAACATCAATGGCAACAAAAAAGGATTTCAAAATGCTGAATTGTGAATTAATTGAAAAAATAATGCCCAAGAATTTGCCAATAAAAAGGAGCAAATTTTGAGAATTCTGTAATATCTAAAACATTTTTTTTGCAGAATAAAGACACAAATTTTCATCACTGAAAGTGTCAAAAAGTTTGGAATATGTTACTTCAATTTCTTTCAATCTATTTTTTTGCAGAAGATAAATGAGAGGAAATTAAGAGTTTGAATCCAGCTAGTTGTTGATGTTTTGAAGGCTTAAAATTTGGGATTGATTAGAAGATGTAGTAAAAAAAGGTATGTGGTGGTTGAAAAAATATTTGCATTGGTTCCCGTCAGACAGACAAGACTAATCCATTCAAGTCTCACCACTTACAGTAGGGAATCCTCAAAAAGGAACCTATTAACGGTTTGAATGATTATATGTTTGGCTTAAACACTCAATTGATCCTTGAACTATATGTCTTACATCAACACATTCACGGCCATTTGGTGTAAATTTTAATTAAAAAATCAGGCGCTGATGAATATGTGGCGTGAGTGGAAATTTAGTTTCGCAATTTTTCCTTTAGCATAGGTCTTGAGAGAGAACGGTTATTTATCACTCATTCACATGAAGACTTCCTTTCTGTGTGGGTGGTTTTAAATGACAATGAATAAGCTGAAAATTTGGGCAAATCTTTGAATTTTTATGCTAATTTTAGGTTTGTCTTCACGCTTCAAATGAACAAAATTAAACATTAGTTTCAACTTGCTTTCAAGAAGTTTTTCCAAGAAGTTTGAATATTCAAGAGTGATGGAATAAAGCATGAAAACTTATTGCCATCAGAGTGTTTATTCAATGCTGTGTTTTGTCTAAATGGCATTAAACTAATACATCAGATCACATCAATTTCAAAAAGGAAATTTCACGTCGTTTTTATGTGTGTGAATGATAATTTTTTGCTGCTTTTTATTCAACATTTGGACATCTTTCGAAGCTGATTGTTGGTAAACGACTAAATATCATCTGATTTCAGGGAAAAGGCTGGTCTGTAGTTCACAAATAAATCTGTCTTAGTATTTTTTTTCTTTTATTTCATCTCACAAATCTTACACCTGTAGCAATAAAGAAGTCACAATAATAAACAAAAAATGGCTAGTAAAAAGCCCCAAAAGTTTTCATGAATGGCTGGATAGTTCAAGGGTAAATTTTAATTATTATCAGGGTCGAATCTGGGTTTTTTAGGTGTGAATCGAGTCCAGTGACCATTTTACAAATTACTTATATGATATAATAAAGTTTTCAACAGCCATCTTTGAAAGACCTTTACACTATAATCATTCAAAGATTTTTTTAAGTTTTCATGAAATATGACCAAATAACTCCCCGACTGTGAAATCAGGGAACCTATTTTAGAAGATGGTAAGTAAAAGGGTAAAATTTTTGCCCAGTTGACACATGATTGTTCGTTGTTTTTTTACACCCTCACATCCATCCAAAATAAGAAAGAAAAGAAAAGAGATTTAGTTCAAAGCTTGAAATTGGGCTTATTTATCCTTTGGGTAGGACTATTAATTCAAGCAATTTACAAAATAGTAAGATTTTGATTACTTCACATATATATATGAGCAACAAATTCAAAAGCCCGAAATAGATTGAATACTGATCCTTCAAAATCATCGGCTAGCTCCTTTTTCAATTAAGTAATATTCACACATTGGTCTCAGCCATCAACTTTAATTGAATAGTTATGCCTTAATAAGGCAATCATAAAACTGATCTGATTAATCTGTTTTACCACTTATCCATTTAAACGTTGCGTGCAAGAAAGATCTTTCCGGTCCATTTTTGCAATTCAAGTTATAATTGTAATTGGAATTGTAATACCCAATTTTTAATGCTCCTCATGCAACTGCATATTCAATGTCAAGAAATATAACCTCAATCAGCAATCCAGTTGAGAAGTAAAGCACGGTGAAAAGTTATTACAATGTGTTACATTCAAAAGTCGAATTGAAACAATTTTTCATTTCAAAAAAATCCATTTCTTTTACTAACAATTTGAAGCAACAGATGTCCAAATTTTCATTGCAAATAAACCCTTGATTGGATTCTACACCTTTGAAATCTTAATTTTCATAGAAAACAAATACATGTTCCCTACAAGGGGTAAATGAAGTTGAAGAGAAACTATCAACACACATGGTATGAATTATGGGAAAACAGAAAATGAAGTCGAAAATTTCTTATAAATAATATGCCTCAACCTTGCTCAAAATTTAACTTCAAGTTCATTTCTATGGTTCATCTTCTCACCAAGATAGACCACATCAAATCAAGGGAAAATAAAGTGATTTTTTTCTATCTTTCTCTTTCTCTCTCAAAATCAATTTCTTTTCAAAGTTTTTAAAAAATGACAAAGGTGAGAAAATATTGTCAAGGACATATTTTTACTTGATAATGGTTTATCTTGCCCATATGTACATATTTTTCATTTTTCTCAAATTGAAAATGTAAAGGAAAATGATTTTATCAAGTCAATGAATTTTCCAGCAAGACTTATTTTTCAAGGAATTTGAATTACTTGCTTTGCACAAATCATTTGCATAATTGAATCGTGCTTTTGACAACAAGATTCTGATCTGGAAAAAATCCAACTCTAATTTCCATTAAAAATATTGATGGAACAAATAAGTAATAGAATCCCTTTCGGCACATTCAATAAATTGATTATTTCTTTATATTTTTATTTAATTGTAGCATATAGCAATAAAACATAGTCATAAAGATGCTTTATTCCTGACTGGGAATCTTTTTTTTGTATTTTTGTTTCAACCTAGGGTCAGAAGTTGCCCGAAGGTGTCGCCAGGGCTAGGCCAAGATTCAAACCCATGACCTTTTGACCCTCTGTTCACCAACCAGATACCATTGCAATGTATTCAAAACATATTTGATGTTTACTTTTCAAAACTATATCCTTGCAATACAAAAAGGCTCATTTTGCTTCACTATGGTTATATTGACCATCTTTTTCTTTATTTTATACCACTAAAAGCCTACCTTGTAACCCTTCAATTTTTGACAAGAAAAGCCCAAATTATGAAAAGGTTCTTTCAGCTTGAAAGAACAATGAATTAGTGAAAGATTTCATTGGCTGAAATGGACTTCAAGAGATTTTCAGAGGTTACATCCCTCTTTTCATTCATTCATCTTATATTTGATTCATGCATTACATGTGTGCGGCATTTAACTTATAAGAGTCACAGACTCACTTGACATTAGACAAAAGTGTGAAATGATACTCGATGATGTGATATGAAATGACAATAAAAATAAACATAACTGTTAACTCGATTAAATATAGATTGATTTAAATTAAACTACATAATTCTTCAACATTCGTTTAATGAATACTTCACTTTTGTTTCAGCTGCCTTGTCAGGTCATCCTGTGGACAGTCCATTAACAAAAATGGGGCCTGGAATATGGAGCCACCAAAGAGCCATGCTTCCAAATTTTCGTAGCCCATCCCTCGACCCTGTCTCATCGTATCCTTTTTCGGCAAACTGTCCTCGGCATAACAACAAAAACATGGCCAAAAGCAATACTGGAAGTGGACCATGTAAGCAGCTACACCATCAACGGAAGTCATCAACATTAGACGGCGACAAAAAGCGACTTTTTCTCGAGAGGATGAGAACAAATCCGTTTCACACTGGGCAAAATGGGTCTGCCCATTTACTGCCACCCACTTCAAAGGCTAAACATTCAGAAGGCCCTCCCCTCCGAGGCTCATCCACTGGTGTTGAAATCCTCACTGATGACGAAATTGGTTTGACCTGTTCCAACACCATTTGTCCACCATCCACCTTTTTTGACTTGTCTGGAGTAACACCCCCACCCTTACAGCCTCCTCTAAAGCCACCCAACAGACAGAGACACCAACAACGGTTCGGTTTTCGAAGTTTGAGTGGTGAGAGTCGAAGCAGAGTTAACCTGAGGGATCCAAGACCTCTCTTTGGAACTGATGAAGTGGAAGATTCTCCTCTTCTCATGTCTAGCATTGATGGGGTAACCACCCAAGCTGGGGTAGTCAGATCAGGTTCAAAAACATTTTATAATCACTTTCTAAAAACACAATTTTCAATTTTTATTATGAAAATTTCAGAAAGGAGGCGTGTTCGTAGTGGTGACGAATTTGGCGTTTTTCTCAACTGTTGCCCTAACAATGAAGTTGACAATAGTTCCAAACTGAAAGGCCAAAATCATGATTCCTTATTCTGTCTGTCAACACCCAATCCAGAACACCTTCAACCAAGTTCACTGACAATTGGTATATGTGAATTATTTATTTTTAAAAAGGTCCATTATGATAAAATTGCTGAAAACTTTCCAGGCAACTGTCATCATCATACAAGAGACCCTAATTTAAGTGAAAACAACTTTTACTCTTTGAGTGATACCCAAGGAGCCATTCAATCTAGTCAAAACCTTGTCAATGCCAATATTATCCCTCCCAGCTCGTACATGTCACTTAAAACAAAAATAAAAGCAGTGCAAGAAAAATACAGAAAGTCATCAATGAGTGATAAAATTCGGTAAGTTCCTATTTAAACCCACTTTTTAAAAAAATTATCATTTGTATAGTTTTTCTCTATTTTAATTGTAAACCTTTTGGTCTAATTTTTGTGAAAAACTAAATTGCCATTGGTGTGCAGCTGGGCTCATAAATGAGAACCTAAATTAGCTTTTGTGACACACTTTAAATGAAGCATAGTAAATTCAAACCTAGAGATGGGCCCTGACCCGACCCGAGCTTACTTTTGACCCGCAGTAAATAAGAGGCCAACCTGCCTTTGACCCAGGTACTTTTGTACCCAACTCGATGATATTTTTTTTTTATTCGAAGGGAAAAAAATGAAAAAATTGACATTTTGGAGGGAAATTTTCCAAACCCAAAATCAAACCATATATGGCTGACCCGACCTGAGTCAAAAAATTTTGACCCATTCCAATCACTATAATCAAACCCCTGAAACAAGTTAAGACCCTGGGCTGCCACAAAAATACTAAGAGAAAATAAAAAAAGGTTGTCATCAAAAAGAATCAATAATGAATTTAAAATTGCCATATTCTGAAGGGAAATGTCAAGTTAAGTCGAATCTAATTACGCAGGCTCAAATAATGTTTGACCCTATAGGTTGCTTAAAAGTAAATCAAAAAGTATTTGAAAAAAGGATGCTCAGTAAGGCAGGAAAAATATCTTTCTGCCAAAAGTTGTGCAAGATGTCTTCAGCACAAAAAATGTAGCTAAAAATTTGCAGAACCTGTTTTCTCATCTTGCCAAGTATTGCATAATCAATCTTATTTACAGAATGAATAACGTTGACCTCTGACCTTAGAATCAATGTTTTCATTCAACTAGGAAATTTATTTTGAAGTCTTCAACTTTAAATTTAGGTCGAAGTTTGCCAAGCCGAACAAGAACGGTGCTTGGAAAATGGGCACGAATGATAATAATAACTCAAATTTTGATGGGATGACAAAGTTTTTGAGTTTTTCACATGGAGCATTAACTGACATTGATCAAGAGTTCACCCCAGTGACCCATCTTCACTATCAGCATTCACAAAAACCTCAAAGGAAAGGTGCCCCAATTAAGGTAAGCAAGATTTATTAATTAAACTGCCTAAAATGGGCAAACCTTTTTGTCTGGTAGAGTTTTCAAATACATATTTTTGTCAGCATTGGAAAGTCTTTCTAGCATCCTGACCGATGTCCCTTTTTCAATCAAAACAGGCTGGCATTGTAGGAGGTTTAAATGGCCTTAAAAAGTAAGGTTAACTAGTCATTTGCCTAGCTAAAAGAACAGAGCTATAAATTACTTTTTTTAATCTTATAAGACCTTCTAAGAAAAAAGTGTTATTCTTATTCTTATTATTTTATTAAACTCAGTCAATCAGCATCAAAGACACCAATCTTTATAAGAGGTGTGACCCCCCCACCCCACTAATGTGTTATGTGTTTCTAAAACTCAGCATTCTGAAAATTAAGCGGTCCCTTTTGAAACAACAATACCATTGAATTTTTATTAGGAGACCAGTCCTCTACATCCAAAGATTAATGGTGATATAACAGCTGTTGCTCTCGTTGAGCCACCCCACCATTCGGTATCTTCAAGATCTTCGAATTTCAGCCATCCAAGTACTCCAAGAACAAGACAAGATTTCGATGAAATCGATTCGGGAATCTTGGTAAGAAAGTTCATTTTGATAGTTTTTTTACACAAGCTGCCTAGTGGATGTCCCTCCCAAAGTCCCAAACAGAGAGGTGATAAAGAAAGAGTTCGCACTTAGCAATATTTATGGGATCCCCTTACTGACAAAGGATTCACTTAAAATATGGACACTCAGAATTATGAAATAAATCTAATCTTTTGACTTAAGAGAAAACCCTTAACAGCTGAATATGTGCCGTTAGGGGGACCCTGAATTTCTAAATTTATCATCTCTATCTGCACCCAAACCAGATGATTGCACCCATGCTAGTTGTCAACAATAGACTGATCTATCTACAAAGGCCCCTATTTTGCTATGTTCTTTTCAATAGTGATAGGTCCAGGTCAAAAGTTTTTTTCCCTTTGGGTCGGGTAAAAAGTACCCGCGTCAAAGGCGGGTCGGCCTCTTTTTTACTGCGGGTCAAAAGTAAGCTCGGGTCGGGTCAGGGTCCATCTCAACCTTTCAAGAAGTGCTAGGCACATCTTACAAGCTAAAATTATCTTTTTTTCATCAAGATATCAGGAGTAGGGCCTTCTCTTACGGTTAAAATCAGAGAAAGGATAAACATGGCCCAACTGAATGCTCTCTTTATTTTCCCCTGCCCTCCCTGACCAGATCCCTCATCTTTTTAAATACATCCAATCAGAAAAAAGGTTATTATGCCAGTCTAAATTCATCATGTCTGACCATCCTCACACCTTTTGATATACCTACCCATTTATCCAGAAACATTAATAAATACAACGATTCTTAAAATCCAGATAATGTTTTACAGAATGAGATTGAGGAGGCAGGATCAGCAGAGTCTCTTTCAAGTGGATCTGACTCGGGATTTTATCCCACAGGAGATGAGCGACGTAATACAGTGCGCCGTAACAATGCTAACAACAGCACCTTGTGCAACAGCAATAAAACCGCGAGCTCATCCTCATCCTCGAGGTGCACCGGATGTTCATTACATAGTGACATGAGTTGTGGTGAGGAGTTCAAGGAAAAGGACAATTCAAGAACACAATTTAACGCAGAAAGAAGCAGGTGGAACACACCAGACATGTTGCTTATTATTAAGAATATTAGATTCAAAAAGAAATTCTATTATCAATATTTAGATCCCGAGGCCTCACTCGTCGACACAGTCGTGCCTCTTCTGTTGACAGACGTGAAATTTTCACTAAATATGTTACCCGTGCTAACGAACATTCTGACAACATTCACCCTTACGAGAATGATGATCCTGAACTAAGTTGCCAATCTGATGACAAAAAGGATGCTGTTGATGCAACTTTACCTATGGCGACCTCGACAGCACATAAAGCGAATAGCCTCACTCATAGCTTTAAACGTGATTTCCGTCTGGTCAGACTTCGATGGGATCAATTTGAGGACGATGGGGCTAAAACTTTAGGTGTTTTTGTTGCTCGGATGAAAGAGGGATTGGCAACAGATAAGCAAGGATTTGCAGCTTATTTTATTGCACACATCAGACAAGATGGACTTGTTTGGAGGTGAGATGTCTTTGATTTTGATTTAAAAAGACAAAAACTTTCATTGACTTTTCAACTTTTTTACCATTTATCATGTATTAAATATGGAAACGTGTGTTCAAAATAGA
>Ga0194133_10005480_pt1 | contig 16143 bp, 14 predicted proteins | sample TA2KigOf40mmetaG_FD_155448 | JGI IMG/M metagenome (GOLD analysis project Ga0194133, IMG submission 155448) | Freshwater microbial communities from Lake Tanganyika, Tanzania - TA2015055 Kigoma Offshore 40m | ecosystem: Environmental > Aquatic > Freshwater > Lake | place: Tanzania: Lake...
GTTCCGGATCTACGACGTCAAGGACAGCGACCTCGACGGCTCGCCCGCCCGCGCCTTCCCGCACGTGCCCGGGGCGCTCTACAAGGCCGTCAATGGCGGCATCAAGGAACCGGCCTGCCAGGTCAATTTCGAGGACTTCCTCCCAGGCCCGGCGATCGACTGGTTCATGTCCCACGACGAGGTGCACTACGTCACGTCGGGCGAGGCGGAGATCGTCGCGTTCGCCCCGCCCCTCCACAAGGAGGAGACGCGCGTCGTGGCGCGTGCAGGGTCCGTCTATCTCCTTCCGCGTGGCCTGCGCGTGACTTGGCGCGTGCTGGGCGACAAGCCCTTCCGCCATCTCTGCATCTGCTTCCCTGATCCCGGATATCCGACGCCGTTGGCGCGGAGCGTCGTGCAGCAGGAAGGACGATGAGCGGGTCCTTCGACCTCGCAGTCGTCGGCGCCGGGACGGCCGGGCTCCCTGCCGCGATGGCGGCCGCCGCGCGCGGCCTGAGGGTCGTCGTGGTCGAGAAGTCGACGCGCATCGGCGGCACGCTCCACTACTCGTCCGGACAGATGAGCGCGGCCGGCACTCGACTCCAGCGCGAGCGCGGCATCGAGGACTGCCCTGACCTCCACTACACCGACGTGATGCGGATAAGTCGCGGCCTCGCGAACGGGCCGCTGGTGCGCCGCGCCGTCGACCTCGCGCCGCGCACGATCGACTGGCTGATGGAGATCGGGTTCGAGATGCATCCGTCCTGCCCGGCGATCCTGCATCTCCACGAGGCCTACGCGATCGCGCGCACCTACTGGGGCGTGGATGGCGGCCGGTCGATCCTCAAGGCGGTCGTGCCGGCCTTCGAGGCCGCGCGCGCGCGCGGCGGGATCGACCTGCGCCTCGGCACCACGACGACGCGCCTCCTGCCCGGCGAGGGCATCCTGGCGCGCGGGCCGGATGGCGGGGAGGCCCGCATAGAGGCGCGTGCGACGATCCTCGCGACGGGAGGCTACGGCGCGAGCCCGGCGATGTTCGCGCGCCTGCATTCGGGCATGCCGCTCTACACGACGGCCTCGCCGACCTCAGACGGCTCGGGGCACGCCATGGCCGAGATGCTCGGCGCCAAGCTGCGCAACATGCATTTCTGGAAGCCGGCGCTCGCCGGCATCGAGGATCCTGCCGGTTCCGGGCGCGTGGCCTGGGAGGACGTGCCGGCGCTCACGCCCCAGGTCCGGCGGCCCTGGGAGATCTTCGTCGACGCGCAGGGTCGTCGCTTCGTCGCCGAGGACCACGATAGCGTCGATGTCCGCGAGGCCGCGCTCGCGCGGCTTCCAGGACTCGCCTTCTGGGTCGTCTTCGACGAGCACATCCTGCGCGAGGCGCCGCCGCTGCTCCCGCGCTTCGGGCGCGCGCGGCTCGAAACGTGCTTCGCCACGCATCCCCATTTCGCCCGCGCCGAGGGCGTCGAGGCGCTGTCCGCGCGCACCGGGATCGACGCAACCGGGTTGCGCGCGACCATCGCGGCCTACAACGCCGCGATCGCCGTGGGCGGCGGCGATCCGTTCGGCCGGGCCCACATGCCGCGCCCGATCCGCGGCCCCGTCCTCATGGCGGTGCGCTGCGTCGGCATGGTGCTGCGCACGGCCGGCGGCGTCGTCGTCGACGACCGGTTGCGCGTCCTCGACGCGGGAGGCGCGCCGATGCCGGGCCTGCATCTCGCTGGCGAGATCATAGGCGGCGGGACGATGTCGGGCGACGGCTATGTCGGGGGAATGAGCGTCACGCCGGCGCTCGGCTTCGGGCGCTGGCTGGGCGAGACGGTCTTGTCCTGAGCGCGGGGACGGTCGGGCTGCACGAGGAGGAAGGCGATGCTGGACAAGGTCATCATCACCTGCGCCGTCACGGGTTCCGGCGACACGGTCGGCAAGCATCCGGCGATCCCGGTGACGCCCGAGCAGATCGCGCGCGCCGCGATCGAGGCGGGCGAGGCCGGGGCGGCGATCGCGCACATTCACGTGCGTGATCCAAGGACCGGCAAGCCGAGCCGCGACGTCGCGCTGTTCCGCGAGGTCGTCGAGCGCATCCGCGCGAGCAACTCGGACATCGTGCTGAACCTGAGCTGCGGCGCCGGCGGGCGCTACGATCCGCATCCCGAAGATCCGCGCCTCCACGGGCCAGGAAGCACGATGGCGCAGCCCGCGGACCGGGTGCGCCACGTGACCGAGCTCAAGCCGGAGATCTGCAGCCTCGACGTCGCGACGATGAACATGGGCGAGGTCGCCTTCGTCCACGTCCCGCGGCACCTGCGCGAGATGGCCAGGCTCATGCGGGACGCTGGCGCGAAGCCCGAGCTCGAGGTCTTCGACACCGGCCATGTCCGGCTCGCGCGGCATCTCGTCGACACGGGATTCGTCGACGCGCCGCCGCTCTTCCAGGTCGTGCTCGGCGTCGCCTGGGGCGCGCCGCAGACGCCGGAGAGCATGATGCACATGCGCAGCCTGCTGCCTGCTGGCGCGCACTGGGCCGCGTTCGGGATCAGCCGCATGGAGTTCCCGATGGCCGCGCAGGCGGTGCTGCTCGGCGGCCACGTGCGCGTCGGCCTCGAGGACAACCTCTATGTCGAGAAGGGGGTGTTCGGCTCGAACGCGCATCTTGTCGAGAAGGCGGTGCGCCTCGTGCGCGAGATCGGGCCCGAGGTCGCGACGCCGGTGGAGGCGCGCGCGCTGCTCGGCCTGCGCGGGACGCAGTGAGCCCGCGGCAACCCGGCGGCGGCGGCGGTCGCCGCCGCCGCGCGCGTCGTCGTCAGGCGAGGATGTAGCTCGTCTTCACCTGCGTGAAGAACTCCGCCGCGTAGCGTCCCTGCTCGCGCGGCCCGTAGGACGATCCCTTCCGGCCTCCGAAGGGCACGTGGTAGTCGACGCCCGCCGTCGGCAGGTTGACCATCACCATGCCGGCCTCGGCGTTGCGCTTGAAGTGCGAGGCGTGCCTGAGGCTCGTCGTGCAGATCCCCGAGGAAAGCCCGAACTCCGTGTCGTTGGCGAGCGCCAGCGCCTCGTCGTAGTCGCGCGCGCGGATGACCGAGGCTACGGGCCCGAAGATCTCCTCGCGGCTGATGCGCATCGCGTTCGTCGCCTCGGTGAACAGCGCCGGCGAGAGGTAGAAGCCCGGCGTGCCGCGGTTGAGCAGCTCGCCGCCAGCCACGAGGCGCGCGCCTTCCTTCGTGCCAAGCCGGATGTACTCCAGGTCCTGGTCGAGCTGCGACTGGTCTACGACCGGCCCGACATGCGTGCCGGGCTTGAGCGCGTCATCGACGACGAGGCCCTTCATGCGCTCGGCGAGCGCGGCGACGAAGCGGTCATGGATGCCCTGCGTGACGATCAGGCGCGAGGAGGCCGTGCAGCGCTGGCCCGTCGAGAAGAAGGCGCCGTTCACCGCGCATTCGACGGCGGTCTTCAGGTCCGCGTCGTCGAGGACGACCATCGGGTTCTTGCCGCCCATCTCGAGCTGGAACTTCGCCATGCGCGCCGAGCACGTCGTTGCGACATGGCGGCCGGTCGCGACGGAGCCCGTGAAGGTGACCGCATGGACGTCGGGGCTGCGCAGGATCGCCTCGCCGACGACCGAGCCGCGGCCCATCACGAGGTTGAAGGCGCCCTTCGGGAGGCCGGAGCGGGAGATGATCTCCGCGATCGCCCAGCCGCAGCCCGGCACTAGGTCGGCGGGCTTGAATACCACCGCGTTGCCGTAGCAGAGCGCCGGCGCGATCTTCCATGCGGGGATCGCGATCGGGAAGTTCCACGGCGTGACGATGCCGACGACGCCCATCGGCTCGCGCGTGATCTCGACCTCCACGCCGGGGCGGACCGAGGCGAGCTTCTCGCCCGAGAGGCGCAGCGCCTCGCCCGCGAAGAATGCGAAGATCTGCGCGGCGCGGATCGTCTCGCCGATGCCCTCGGCCAGCGTCTTGCCTTCCTCGCGCGAGAGCAGGCGGCCGAGCTCGTCCTTGCGCGCGAGGATCTCGTCCGAGACCTTCCTCAGGACGTCGTGGCGCTCCTGCGGGGTCGAGCGCGCCCAGCCATGGCTCGCCGCCCTGGCCGCGGCGATGGCCGTCGCGACGTCCGCCGCGGCGGCGCGGGCATACTCGCCCACGACGTCGTTCGTGTCGGACGGATTGACGTTGCGGGTCGCTTCGGCGCCCTCGACCCATTCGCCAGCGATGAAGTTCGCATGCTGCTTCGCCATCTTGCCTTCTCCCGGTGTGTATGGATGGGCGCGCGCGGCGTCAGGCCGACGGCGTGCGGTAGAGGAGCTTGCCGCCGACCTTGATCTCGACGTCGACCAGGTAGGGGCGGAAGCGCGCGGTATCGACCGTCATGCCGAGGCCCGGCTTCTCGGGCAGGTGCACCATGCCGTCAGGCCCGCGGTCGAGGCGCTCGACGGTGATCGCGTAGGCGACGTCGCGCGCCTCGATCGGGTACTCGCAGATCTCGTCCTTCTCGATTCCCGCGAAGGGCTGGATCGAGCCGTTCAGCGCGAGTTGCGACTGGAAGGAGTGGTTCACGAAGGTGACGCCCCTGGCCTGCGCGTAGTCGGCGACGCGCTTGGCGTCGGTCAGGCCGCCGATGCGGCCCGCGTCGACCTGCACGAAGCCGATGCCGCCATAGTCGATCATGTTGCGCGCGACCTGCCAGTCATGCGCCCCCTCGCCGCAGGCGAGGCGCACGCGGCCCGCGGCCGCCTTCGCCAGTTCGCCATAGGAACCGAGCGCGCTGGAGATGAAGGGCTCCTCGAGCCACGTGGCGCGCGTCTTCTCGAGCGCCGGAATGCATTTCGCCGCGCGCTCGACGTCGTCGACCCAGATCGTTCCCGCGTCGACCAGCAGGATGCCGTCGGGCCCCAGGCCCTCGCGCGCGGCGACGAGATGGTCGGCGTCGTATTGCGCGTCCTTCGTCCCGAACGGGCCCCAGCCGAACTTCGCGGCGCGGAAGTCCTTCGCGCGGATGGCGCGCGCCTTGTCGAGCGTCTGCTGGGGCGTGTCGCCGAACAGCACCGAGGCATAGGGCAGCTTCGGATAGGACTTCTTCCAGCCGAGCAGCTTCCAGGCCGGTTCGTCGCGCAGCCTGCCGAGCACGTCCCACAGCGCCATGTCGATGCCGGAGAGCGTATGCGAGCTCTGCAGCAGGTCGGCGCTGCGCGCGCGCACCTTCGCGGCGATGCGCCGGATGTCGTCGGGCGTCTCGAGTGGCTCGCCGACGACGGACGCCATCACCGGGTGGCAGGCGCTGTGTGACATCGGCGCCACGAGGCCGGCGATCGAGGGAAGCGGCGAGGCCTCGCACTCGCCCCAGCCGACCTTGCCGCCGGCGACGACGCGCACGACGCAGGCGTCCTGGCTGCCGTCGCCCACGTCCTCGATCCGCGGCATCGCGAGGTAGAAGAAGTCGACGGACTCGACGGTCGTCCTTGCCATGGCCGGCTTTTCCTCCGCATGCTTCGCCTACGCGCCGAAGCGGCGAAACGAGCGACACGCCATGAAGATTACCGCACTCGAGACGATCCAACTCGAGGAATTTCCCAACATCCTCTGGCTCCACCTGCATACCGACGAGGGGATCGTCGGGCTCGGCGAGAGCTTCTTCGGCGTGGACGCGACCGCCGCCTACCTCCACGGCACCGCCGCGCCGCAGCTGATCGGGCGCGACCCGCGCGAGATCGATCGCATCAGCCACGTGCTGCGCAACCACTATCTCGGCTTCGCGGGCCCGGGCGCGGAGATGCGCGGCACCTCGGCGGTCGACATCGCGCTCTGGGACATCTGGGGCCAGTCGGTCGGGCACCCGATCCACCAGATGCTCGGCGGCCTCAGCCGCCCGAAGATCCGCATCTACAACACCTGCGCCGGCTACCAGTACGTGCGCTCGAGCAAGGGCCAGCTCACCGACAATTTCGGCCTCGCCAGCAAGGCGGGCCCCTACGAGGACCTCGACGCCTTCCTCAACCGCGCCGACGAGCTCGCCCATTCGCTGATGGAGCAGGGCATCACGGCGATGAAGATCTGGCCCTTCGACTACGCGGCGGAGGCGACCAATGGCTGCTACCTCTCCGCCGACCACCTGGCGCGCGCGGTCTCGCCCTTCGAGAAGATCCGCAAGGCGATGGGCAACCGCATGGACGTCATGCTGGAGCTGCATTCGCTCTGGAACCTGACCGGCGCCAAGCAGGTCTTCCGCGCGGCCGAGCCCTTCGACCCGTTCTGGTTCGAGGACCCCGTCAAGATGAACAACCTCGACGCGGTCGCGGAGCTTGCGCAGTACACGCGCATCCCGATCACGGCGAGCGAGACGCTTGCGACGCGCTATGCCTTCCGCGAGCTGATGGCGAAGAAGGCGGTGGGAATCGTGATGCTCGACCTCGCATGGTGCGGCGGCATCAGCGAGGCGAAGAAGATCGCGACGATGGCCGAGGCACACCACCTGCCCGTCGCGCCGCACGACTGCACGGGGCCGATCACGCTGATCTCGTCGATCCACCTCTCGCTCAACTGCCCGAACGCGCTGATCCAGGAGACCGTGCGCGCCTACTACACCGGCTGGTACAAGGACCTGGTGACCGACCTGCCGCGCATCGAGAAGGGCGAGGTCTACCCCATGACCAAGCCCGGCCTCGGCACGAAGCTCCTGCCGGACATCGTGAAGCGCAAGGACGCCATCGTGCGGCGCACCACCGAGGCGTGAGGCGCGGCGCACGTTCCGCCTCGCGGAACGAGGTGCGGTGCTCCCGGGCTGGCGTGGAGGTCCTCCTCGCCAGGCCGTGCGTGCCTCGCGAACGCGGTTTTCCGCACGGCGGAACGGCCGCGTGTTACGCCGCGGGCGAATAGGCGACGCCTTCGTCGCGTCAGGGAAGCCCCGCCGCCGCGGGGCGTCGCAACGACGGAGGGAGAAATGAAGACAAGTCTTGGCGCATGGGCGCGCGGGGCCGCGCTCGCCGCGGCGATGGCCGCGCTCGCGGGGGCGGCGCAGGCGCAGACCGTGCTGCGCCTCGTGCGCTCGCTCGTCCTCACGCTGCGCGACGAGGTCTACGTGCAGGCGGCGATCTCGAGCGGCACGCGGCTCCCGAGGATCCTGCTCCGCCACATCCTGCCCAACGTGATGGGGCCGGTGCTGGTCCAGGGCACCTATATCTTCGCGGCCGCCATCCTGATCGAGGCGGCGCGTTCCTTCCTCGGCGCGGGCACGCCCTCGAACGTGCTTAGCTGGGGCAACACGATCTCCGAGGGCAGGCCCTTCTTCCTGCTGGCGGCGTGGATCGTGATCATCCCCGGCATGTTCCTGTCGGCCACCGTGCTGGCCGTGAATCTGCTCGGCGACGGTCTGCGCGACGCGCTCGACCCGCGGCTCTCGCGCCAGCTCTGAACCGGGTGCTGCGCCCGCGTCAGCGCGCGCGCAGCGCGTCGAGGGCGAGGTCGAGGCGGCGGCGCTCCACCCCGCCGGCGTCGCGCAGCGCGATGGCGACGCGCCGGGACTCCCAGTCGACCTCGACCGTGCCGAAATTGACCTCGCCGAGCGGCTCGCCGAGCCGGTTCGGCCCGGCCTCGTCCGAGCGATAGGACTTGGTGAGGCCGCTCGAGGTCACGTCGTGGAGCGGGTAGGGCAGGCCGGCATCCTCGCGATAGATCGCGCCGAGATGGCGGTCCCCGGACAGGAAGACGACGCCCGCCGCGCCGGTCGCGCGCACGAGGCCGAGCAGCCGGTCGCGCTCGCGCGGCAGGTTGCCCCAGCGCTCCCAGCCATGGCCTTCGGCGAGCACCTGGATCGAGGACACCACGAGGCGCAGCTCCGCGGGACGCCGCAGCTGGCGCTCGAGCCACGCCCACTGGGCATCGCCCAGCATCGTCTTCGCGGGATCGTCGTCGGGCAGGTAGCGCTCGCGGCCGGGCGCGCCGCGGCGGTCCGTGCGCCGCAGCGGCGATCGGAACCAGCGCGTGTCGAGGAGGATCACCTGCACGCGCCGGCCCTCCGGGCCGAAGGTCATCGCGTGGTGAAGGCCCTCGCGCCGGCGCCGCGGATCGTCCTCGGCCACGCCCCAGAACGCGCAGAACAGGTCCTTGCTCGCCTGCTTCCATGGGAACTCGGCGCCCGCGTCGTTGCGTCCGTAGTCGTGGTCGTCCCAGATCGCCATGACAGGGAGATCGCGCTTCATGCGCGCGAAGCCCGGGTTGCGGTCGGCGGCCTCGTAGGCGGCGCGCAGCTCGCGCATCGACGACGAGCGCACGTCGCCATAGACGTTGTCGCCCGCCATGATCATCAGGCCGGGCCGGAAGGCGTGCACCGCGTCCCAGACGCGCTGGTCGTCGTCCTGGTCGCAGCATGAGCCGAAGGCGATGCGCGAGAGCGGCGCGCGCGATGGCTGCGGGGGCGCGGCCCCGGCGCCCGCCGCGGCGAGGGGGGAGGCAAGGGCCGCGGCGACCAGGCTCCGCCGGTGCAGCGCTCCGCGGGCCTGTCCCCGCGCGAATCGTCTCGGGTCCATGCGCTGATTCTTCGCAGGGGCGCGCGGGCTGCGCTAGTGTCGCGCGTCGAGGGGTCGAAGAGAGGAGGGTTCCGCGTGTCGCGGACGGGTCGCAAGGTCGCCGCCAGCGGCGGCCGCAAGGATTGCCGCATCGAGCGCATCGACGTGCATGTCGTCGACGCGCGCTGGCGCAACTTCGTGTTCGCCCATGTCCACACGGACGACGGCATCTCCGGCATCGGCGAGGGATCGTGCGAGTTCCAGCCGCAGATGGTGGCCGCCGGCATCGAGATGCTGGCGCACCGCGTCGTCGTCGGCCAGTCGGCCTTCCAGATCGAGAAGCTGTGGCAGGAGATGTTCCGCAACGAGTTCGCGCGCGGCAGCCCCTACCTCAACAGCGCGATCGGCGCGATCGAGCAGGCGCTCTGGGACATCGTCGGCAAGGCGCTCGGCCGCCCGGTACATGACCTTCTCGGCGGGCGCATCCACGAGCGCCTGCCCGCCTACGCCAACGCCTGGTACGGCGCCGGTTCCAAGGTGGCGGACATCGCGCGCGCCGCGAAGGCCGTGGCGAAGAAGGGCTATCGCGGGCTCAAGCTCGATCCCTTCACCAATGCCGGGCGCGACCCGGATTCGCGGCTGTTGGCGAAGGCGGTGGAGATCATCGGCGCCGTGCGCGACGCGGTCGGCCCGCATGTCGAGATCCTGATCGACTGCCATGGTCGCTTCAGCCCCGGCAGCGCCGTCGCCGCGGCGCGCGCGCTCGAGCCCTTCGACCTCTACTGGTTCGAGGAGCCCTGCGACCCCGAGAACGTCGGCGCGCTGCAGAAGATCGGGCGCTCGATCAAGACGCGCCTCGCGACCGGCGAGCGCTGCTACACCAAGTACCACCTCCAGGCGCTGCTCGCGACCAACGATGTCGACGTGCTGCAGCCCGACATCATCCATGTCGGCGGCATCCTGGAGTCGAAGAAGATCGCCGCGATCGCCGACGCCTCCTACATCCCGGTCTCGTTCCACAATCCCTTCGGCCCGGTGGCGACGGCCGCCGCGGTGCAGCTCGACGCCTGCACGACCAACATCATCATGCAGGAGTCCTTCTGCGAGTACTGCGTGCCCTGGCGCTTCGACCTGCTCGAGCACGCGCCGCGCCCGGTCGGCGGCCACTACGACTTCAGCGACCGCCCGGGCCTGGGCGTCGGCGAGTTCGTCGTCGATGTCGCGAAGGCGCATCCCTACAACAAGGATGCCTTCCTGCCGATGTGGTCGGAGGCATGGGCGCGCAAGTTCTGATCCGCGCAGGGCACATGGAGTCGACGCGATGGACAAGCTGAGGGTTGCGATCTCGCCCGACGTGGTGAGCAAGGACGGACGGCCGATCTACGATCCGGGGGTCCTGTCGATCCTCGACCACCCGCGGATCGAGTGGTCGTACCTGAAGGAGCCAGTGGCGGAGGTCACGCCCGACTTCGCAGCGCGCTACGACGCGCTCTGCGCGATGCTCGAGCGCGTGGTGCCGGCGGGCCTCGGCCGCGCCGACCAGCGGCTGCGGCTCGTGTCGCGCTTCGGCGTCGGCTACGACACGATCGACGTCCCGGCCTGCACGGCCAACGGCGTGATCCTGTCGATCGCGCCCGATGGCGTGCGGCGCCCGGTGGCGACCAACGTCATCACCTTCGTCCTGTGCCTCGCGCAGAAGCTGTTCCTGAAGGACAGGCTGACGCGCGAGGGGCGCTGGGCGGAGAAGACCAGCCACATGGGGATGGGCCTGACCGGGCGGACGCTCGGCCTCGTCGGCGTGGGCAACATCGGGGCCGAGGTCTTCCGCCTCGCCATGCCCCTCGAGATGAAGCACGTCGCCTACGACCCCGTGGCCCGGCCCGAGCAGCTGCGCGGCCTGAACGTGGAACTCGTCGGCAGCCTCGACGAGGTGATGCGCCGCTCCGACTTCGTCTCGATCAACTGCCCGCTGAGCGCGTCGACGCACGGGCTGATCGGGGCGCGCGAGATCGCGCTGATGAAGCCCACGGCCTACATCATCAACACCGCGCGCGGCCCGATCATCCAGGAGCGCGCGCTACACGAGGCGCTCGCCGCCGGCCGAATCGCCGGCGCCGGCCTCGACGTCTTCGAGGTCGAGCCGACGCCCAGGGACAACCCGATCCTGGCGCTCGACAACGTCATCGTCACGCCGCACGGCCTCTGCTTCACGGACGAGTGCTTCACCGGCATCGCCCGCAACACCTTCGAGGCCGTGCGCGCGCTCGCCGACGGCGCGGCCCCGAAGCACGTCGTCAACCGCGATGCGCTCGGCCACGCGGCGCTTTCCCACCTGCGAAACTGAAGGAGACACGAGATGCGCGACAACCCGGTCAAGGCGAAGATCGCCGCTGGCGGCCATTCCTTCGGCGCCATGATCTTCGAGTTCTTCACCCCGGGCATCGCCCAGATCTGCAAGGCGGCGGGGGCGGAGTTCATCCTCTACGACATGGAGCACACGGCGATCAGCACCGAGACGCTGCGCCAGCAGATGGCGCTGTGCCGCGGCCTCGGCATCGCGCCCTTCGTGCGCGTGCCGACCACCGAATACGACTTCATCGCGCGCATGCTCGACGTCGGCGCCATGGGCATCATGGTCCCGATGGTCGATACCGCGGAGCAGGCGGCGTTCATCGCGTCCTGCTGCAAGTACCCGCCGGTCGGTCGCCGCGGCGCGGCCTTCGGCGTCGGCCACGACGACTTCGCGCCCGGCTCGGTGCTCGAGAAGATGAAGCGCGGCAACGAGCGCACGCTCGTCATCTGCCAGATCGAGACCGCGAAGGGCGCCGAGAACTGCGACGCGATCGCCGCGACGCCGGGCGTCGACGTCCTCTGGCTCGGCCATTTCGACCTCACCAACTTCATGGGCATCCCGGCGCAGTTCGACAACCCGCGCTACCTGAAGGCGGTGGACGCCGTCGTCGCGGCCTGCGACCGGCACGGAAAGACCGCGGCCTTCATGGCCGCCGACCAGAAATGGATGAAGGACTACCTGGCCAAGGGCTTCCGCCTGATGGCCTATGGCGTCGACATCGGCATCTTCCAGAACGCGCTGGCGCAGGGCATCGACTTCATGCACGCCAACGCGAAGCCCGCGAAGGCCAAGGGCAAGGCGAGGAAGTGACATGGCAGGCGTCGTCGTCATCACCGGGGCCTCGCGCGGGATAGGCGCGGCGGCGGCGCGCATCGCGGCGCGCGAGGGCCTCGCGGTCTGCCTGAACGCGGCGCGCAGCATCGGCGCGGCGCGCGACGTGGCGGCGGGGATCGTCGCCGCGGGCGGCCGCGCCATCGCCGTCCAGGCCGATGTCTCGCGCAAGGAGGAGGTGGCCGCGCTCTTCGCCGCCTGCGACCGCGAGCTCGGCACGCCGACCGCGCTGATCAACAACGCGGCGATGGTCGGCGCGCAGCGCGAGATCGGCGACGTCGACGCCGGCTTCCTGCGCGAGATCTTCGCCACCAACGTCGACAGCATCTTCTTCTGCGTCGGCGAGGCGGTGAAGCGCATGTCGACGCGCCATGGCGGCAAGGGCGGCGCGATCGTGAACATCTCCTCGGCCGCCGCGCGCATGGGCGGGGTGGTCGGCTGGGCGGCCTATGCCGCCAGCAAGGGCGCCGTCGATTCCTTCGTCATGAACGCGGCGAAGGACCTTGGCTCGCAGGGCATCCGGATTTGCGGGCTGCGCCCCGGCATGACCCGCACGGAGATGCTCGAGGAGATCGGCGGCGAGGCGCGCATCCAGGCCGGGATCTCGACCGTCTCCCTTGGCCGCGCCGCCGAGCCGGAGGAGATCGCCGAGGCCGCCGTGTTCCTGGCCTCGTCGAGCGCCTCCTACATCCACGGCACCACGATCGACGTCACCGGCGGCCGTTGACGCAAGCCGGGCGCCGCGCTCAGGCGCCCCGCCGCGCGTCGAGCCAGCGCGCGACCTCGGCGCGATAGGGCGCCATGACGGCCTCGATGCGCGGTTCCGCGGCGATGGCCTTGCGCCAGCGCGTCGTCCGCGGACCCTGCGCCGCCTCGTGGCCGAGCATGGGCAGCAGGCCGTCGGCGATCGCGAGCGTCGGCGGGAAGCCGCAATCCGCGAGCGTCGGAACGGGTCCGGCGGCGAAGGGTCCGGCCTCGTCGAGGAAGCCCTCAAGCAGGGCATGGACGCGCGCGAACTCGGCGCCGCGCGCCTCGACCACCGCCGCGACGCGCGTCGAGGGCGCGGCCTGCCCGAAGAGCGCGCGCAGCGGCGGCTCCAAGTGGAGGTCGTGGAAGCGAGACAGGAAGCGTATCCGGGCGCGCTCGCGCGCCGTGCCCGGCAGGAGCGGCCGGCCCGGGAAGCGCTCGTCCAGGTACTCGGCGATCGCGTCGGATTCCGCCAGCGTCATGTCGCCGTCGACCAGCGCGGGGATTGTTCCCGTCGGCACGATGCGGCGGTAGGCTTCGCTCCGGTAGCTGCCGTCCGGGGGAAGGCGCAGCTCCGGCGCGATGCCCTTGAGGGCGCATGCGATGCGGAGCTTGGCGCTGTAGCTGGACAGCGGCGTCCAGTAGAGGATCATGCAGCCAACGCTAGCCCGCGGCGAAGGCGGGCGGAAGCGCGGCGCGAGAATGCAGGGGGAGGACGCGACGATGGTGGATGGCGGCAAGGGCGGGCCGGAACTCGTCCCCCTTCATGGCGACTTCGGCGTCGAGGCGCGCGGCGTGGACATCTCGCGCCCGCTCGACGCGGCCACGGTCTCGGCGCTGCGCGACGCCTTCGGGCGCCACCGGCTCCTCGTCGTGCGCGGGCAGGACCTGGCCCCGGAGGCGCATATCGCCTTCACGCGGCATTTCGGCGAGCTCGAGGTCCATGTCCTCAACGAGTACCACAAGGCGCGCCACCCGGAGATCTTCGAGCTCTCCAACATCGGGCCGGACGGCAAGCCGAACGCGGTGCACCCGGACCGCGGCACGCTGTTCTGGCATTCCGACGCATCGTTCCAGAAGGCGCCGGCGCTCGCGACGCTGCTCTACGCCGAGCAGGTGCCGCGCGATGGCGGCCACACGATGTTCGCCGACATGATCGGCGCCTACGAGGCGCTCGGCGCCAGTGAGCGCGAGCGCTACCGCGCGATGCGCGTGATGCACGACCTCCACGTGTCGCGGCTGAAGGCGGGCTATGCCGGCATGACGGAGGCGCAGCGCCGCCAGGCGCCGCCGGTCGAGCAGCCGCTGGTGCGCGTGCACCCGCCGACCGGCAGGTTCGCGCTCTACCTTGGCAGCCATGGCCAGGAATTCATCGGGATGACGGAGTACGAGAGCCGCGGCCTGTTCGAGCGCATCATGAACCACTGCACCGAGCCGCGCTTCGTTTACGACCATGTCTGGAAGCCGGGCGACCTCGTGATGTGGGACAACCGGGCCACCGTGCATCGCGGCACGGAGTATGACACCGCGGCCCAGCCGCGCGTCGTCCGGCGCACGGTCCTCAAGGGCGAGGCGGTGATCGCGGCGACCTGAGTCGCCGCGATCAGCCCCCTGTTTCCTACTCCGCGAGCCTCGCCGCGATCCAGGCGCGCCGCGCCGCGCGCTGCTGCTGCGCGCTCGCCAGCACCGCATCGGCGACGCGCTTGCCTGTCGCGGCGAGGTCGCACGCGCCTTCGGGCGCCGCCACCACCGTGTCCTGCACGTAGGTCGGGACGATGCCCTCGCGGTCGGCGGGCCAGGCCGAGGGCACGGTGCCCTCGGCGAGCGCGCGGATGTTCTTGCGCAGCAGGCGCCGCAGCATGGCGACGCCTTGGTCGGAGGAGGCGAGCGTCTCCAGCGCGTGCACGGCGATCCGCCGCTGCGAGACCTGGACCTCGTAGTCGCCGGGCTGGCGCTGCCGCTCCGCGTAGCTGCGTTCCTCCTCGGTCTGGCCGATGAAGTCGACCGTCTGCCTGCCGACGCGGGCGCGGTCGCCGATGCCCGAGGGGTCGAGTTCGTCGCTGAAGTAGCGCCAGCCGATGACCAGCGTCGTGCCGTCATCGACGGGCACCATCCAGCGCGTCAGCGCCGAGCGCTGGAAGACCTTCGGGCGATCCGCGGATTCCCAGATCGCGCCGGTCTGGTTCGCGTTCGGCAGGATCGTCTCCGTGCAGCGCGTCCAGAGATGGCCGCCCCAGCGCCGCGTCTGCACGTTAATCATTCCGAGTGGCGTCTGGCGGTACTCGATCGCCTGGTCCGCGCCCGAGGCGTCGCCGAACTGGGCGCCGGAGATGCGCGTGTGCAGGTAGACCACGTGTACGGGGTCCTGCGTGTTCTCGTAGACCTGCAGCCAGTTGCAGGGCATGCGGATCGCGAAGGGCACGGGCTCCGCGCCGTCGAGCGACGTGTCGAGGACGGGGAAGGCCGGCGGCGTGTCGGGCGGGCCCAGGTAGGCGAAGACGAGCCCGTCATGGACATGCACGCGGTAGGCGCCCTGGCAGCGCGTCTCGCGGATGCGGCTCGTCGGCGACTCGGCCGGCGTCGAGAGGATCGTGCCGTCGATGTCGAAGGTCCAGCCGTGGTAGCAGCACGAGATACCGCGCTCCATCGGGATACCGTATTCCAGGCTTGCGCCGCGATGCATGCAGTGGAGGTGCAGCAGGCCGATGCGCCCCGACCTGTCGCGGAAGAGCACGAGGTCCTCGCCCAGGATGCGCAGCGCGAGCGGCCGCTCGCCGAGTTCCGAGAGCATCGCGACCGGCTGCCAGGCACGCCTGATGTACTCGCCGCAGGGCGTGTCGGGGCCGACCGACGTGAGTTCGGCGTCTGGCGCCGGCACGGCGCGCCGCAGGTAGCCGGAATAGGGTTGTGTCTTCATGGATAGCGCCTCCGCGCGGCTTAGCGACGCTGGCTCTCGTCCGAGCCGAAGCGCCGCTCGAGGCGGCGCACGAAGAACGAGATGACCAGGATCAGGACGAGGTACTCGAGGACCAGCACCGTGTAGATCTCGAGCGGCCTGAACTCGGTGACGTTGAGTTCGTTGGCCTTGCGCGTCAGCTCGCCCAGCCCGATGACCGAGGCGAGCGACGAGATCTTGGTGATGTAGACGAACTGGTTGCCGAGCGGCGGCAGGATGCGGCGGATCGCCTGCGGCAGCACGACGAGGCGGAGCTCCTGCCAGGGCTGCAGGCCCATCGAGCGCGCCGCCTCGCGCTGGCCGCGGTCGATCGACTGGATGCCGCCGCGGAAGATCTCCGCCTCGAACGCGCTGTCGCACACCGCGATCGCTATCATCGCCGCGGAGAAGACGCTGAGCTGCAGCCCGGTCACGGTCGGGATGCCGTAGAAGACCCAGAGGATCATCACGAGCATCGGGATCGAGCGGAACACCTCGACGTAGAGGCGATTCACTGTGCCGAGCGGGCGCCAGCGCGCGAGCCGCGCCATCGGCGACGCCTCCTGCTCGACGCGGCTCGCGTCGCGCCGGATCCGCGGCGCGAGGCGCGCGAAGGGCGCCCAGCCGGAGAGCCCGAGCAGGGCGACAACCAGGCCGAGGCTTAGCGACAGCGCGAGCGTCGCGAGCGATAGCGCGATCGTCATGCCGAAGCCCTCGGCGAGGAACCTCAGGTTGTTCTGGCCGCGCGGCGTGTAGGGCGAGACGACATGCCAGCCCCAGGTGAAGCCG